>Ga0116164_10000036_pt1 | contig 126479 bp, 122 predicted proteins | sample AD_UKC109_MetaG_FD_89888 | JGI IMG/M metagenome (GOLD analysis project Ga0116164, IMG submission 89888) | Active sludge microbial communities of municipal wastewater-treating anaerobic digesters from Hong Kong - AD_UKC109_MetaG | ecosystem: Engineered > Bioreactor > Anaerobic > Digestate... | reverse complement strand
GCTATCTCTTCGGCTATCTCTCTTTTTACGGCTTCTTCAAGAGATTCTCCCGGCTCGACAAAGCCCGCAATGAGGCTATGCATTTTCGTGGGAAAGTGGGCATTCCTGGCAAGAAGGATTGTATCTCCCTTCTCGATACGGACAATCACTGCCGGAGAAATCCGAGGATAAAAAACAGCTTTGCATTTCGGGCAATAACGGATATGTGCTTCTCCTTCTTCCATGGGGATTGTAGGCGTTCCGCATACTCCGCAAAAACGTGTTCTTTTCTGCCAATATCGTATATGCATCACCTTACTGAATAGGGCAGAAGCTTCATGTCCATAAAAAGAGACAACTTCTCTCAAGTTCATAAAATGCACAGCATCTCCAAAACTTTCCCTTCCGGAAGAGGGAGTTTCCACCCAAAAGAGCTCTCGTCCCTGGTGTTTCCCCGCATAATTCCAGAGAGGCATCTCTTTTTCAAAAATTATCTTTTCATAATTTGTTTCAAGCATTTCTAGGCATTCTTCTTCTTTTTGCGGAAGAAGCATAAGGTTTTCTGAAAAAAGAAAACCTAAAGGTTTTTTGTTCTCCATATTGATTTTTCCTCCTGTTTTCGAAAGAAGACTCTTGAGAAAATGGCTCTTTTGGGAAAAACGCCGTATGTGTAGTATTTTACCCTTACAAAACTAATGTTTTTCTAAAAAACGTCGTGCTTCTTCTCTAGCTAATGCTATGGTAAAAATTATCGCTATCCATTACAAAGAGCACTTTTGAAGCGTAAAGAATTATTGGTGGTTTTTGCGGAATTCCTCCCAAGCTCTTTTGCTGGTATGATGGTATCACGAAAGGTTTAAAAGGTTGTATCCCTTTCCTTTAAGATTTTTTCCTATCAGGGAGGTGAGCTTATGCAGAAAGAACGGGAACGTGAAGAACAAAAAGTGAAATATGGTATTTCTCTTCTTACGGACTATGACATATTCCTTTTCCGTCAGGGAACTCACGGCAACCTTTGGGAAAAGCTAGGGAGTCATGAAACACTTTATCAAGGGAAACAAGGGGTCTTGTTTTCTCTTTGGGCGCCCGAGGCTGACAAGGTTTCCGTAATTGGGGATTTTAACTATTGGAGTAAAGAAAGCCACCCGTTGAAAAAGAGAGAAGACGGTTCCGGTATATGGGAGGGTTTTATACCTTCTCTCAAAAAAGGAGCCCTCTATAAATATATGGTGCAAAGAGGCGGATATGTTCAGGAAAAAGCGGATCCCTTTGCCAGAAGAACGGAAATTCCTCCAAAAACGGCTTCCATCGTGTGGGAAACTTCCTACCAATGGGAAGATCAGAATTGGATGGAGCATCGATGGGAAAAAAACAATATCCGTGCTCCCATGAGCGTTTATGAAGTACATCTTGGTTCCTGGAAACGTTCAGAGGGGCGTCATCTTTCCTATGCAGAACTGGAAAAGGAACTTGTTCCTTATGTTGCAGAACTTGGTTTCACCCATGTAGAATTTCTACCCGTTATGGAACACCCTTTTTATGGATCCTGGGGATACCAGTGCACGTCCTACTTTGCTCCTACCGCTCGCTATGGCCAGCCTGAAGAGTGCATGGCTCTGGTAGATGCTTTTCACAGGGCTGGCATCGGTGTTTTCTTTGATTGGGTTCCATCGCATTTTCCTACGGATGGTTTTGGCCTTGGCTTTTTCGATGGGACACATCTCTTTGAATATGAAGATATGCGTAAAGGATATCATAAAGATTGGCATAGCTTTATCTTTGATTATTCTTCCGGAGAGGTGCGAAGCTTTCTTATCAGCAGCGCCATGTATTGGCTTGGAGCTTTCCACGGTGACGGCCTCAGGGTAGATGGTGTTGCATCTATGCTGTACCTGGATTACTCGAGAAAAGATGGAGAATGGGTTCCCAATGAATATGGGGGGAGAGAAAACATCGAAGCGGTAGAGTTTTTTCAAAACCTGAATAGCATTGCATATAAAGCATATCCGGATATTCAAATGATTGCGGAAGAATCTACCGCTTGGCCCATGGTAAGCCGTCCAGTCTATGTAGGAGGCCTTGGTTTTGGTTTGAAATGGAACATGGGATGGATGCATGATACTCTTGATTATTTTTCTTCAGATCCCATCTACAGAAAATACAAACACCATGAACTGACTTTCAGCTTGTTATACGCTTATGCCGAAAATTTTTGTTTGCCCCTTTCTCATGATGAAGTCGTTCACGGGAAAGCGTCTCTCCTGGGAAAAATGCCTGGAGATGCGTGGCAGAAACGCGCACAGCTACGCCTTCTTTTTGGGTTTTTTTATGCTCACCCCGGCAAAAAACTCTTGTTTATGGGAGGAGAATTTGGCCAAACTACCGAGTGGGACCATGAAAAAAGCTTGGATTGGGGACTGCGGGAGAGTAAAGAGCATAGAGAAATTGCTCGATGGGTTCGGGATCTTAATAAAATCTATGCATCTTCTCCTGCTCTTTATCAGGAGGATGTTTCCCCCCAGGGATTTTCCTGGATTGATTGTCATGATTCGGAACAGAGCGTTATCTCCTTTCTCCGTTTCTCCGCTGGGAAAAAAGAGATGGTGCTTGTTGTCTGCAACATGACTCCCGTGCCGCGGAGTCTGTATCGTGTAGGGGTGCCTCAAGGAGGATCCTGGCAGGAGCTTCTCAATAGCGATGCTTTGGAATATGGCGGAAGCGGCTGGGGAAATTACGGATCTGTTGCGGCGGAGGAGTATGGCTTTCACGGAAAATCTTTTTCTCTTTGCCTCAATCTTCCTCCTTTTGGGATCCTTCTTCTCGCCCCTTCTGCTGAAGGCGAAGAGAGTTCCTATGGAGAATAAAATTTCCACCTCCTCCCTGCCTTTCCAAGAACGTCTTGGAGGAGTTCTTCTCCCTGTATTTTCTCTGCCCTCCCTTTTCGGGATAGGCGATTTTGGTCCGGGAGCTTTTCAATTTCTTAAAATAATACGGGATCTCGGGCTTCGTTATTGGCATATTCTTCCCTTAACTCCTACGGATACCGGGCGGGGGAATTCCCCCTATAGCTCGTCTTCCGCTTTCGCTCTCAACTCCCTTTTTATTAGCCCTGAAGCGATGCTTCAGGAACAGCTCGCTCAACCCGGAGATTTTTTGAAAACCCCCAGGTTTTCTCGAGAAAAAATAGATTATGTCAGAATAACTGCATGGAAAAGGGCGTTTTTGCTTAAAACATGGGAAAGGAATAGGCGGAGCAAAATTCTTCGAGAAGAGATAAGCGTTTTCAAGAAAAAACATTCCTTCTGGCTCGAAAATTATACGCGTTTTTCCTGCTTGAAGAAAAAAAACGGAAATCTTTCGTGGAATAGATGGAACCTACCTACTGAAAAGGGACATTTTCTCGCAGCCGATTTGGAAGAAGACATGGCTTTCGAAAGCTATGTGCAGTATCTCCTCTTTCATCAATGGCAACAAGTTCATGAATATGCAAAGGAACTTGGAGTTATGATTCTGGGAGATTTGCCCTTTTATGTAGATTATGATAGTGCAGATGTGTGGAGCTACCAAGAGCTTTTTCGATTAAACCAAGAAGGAGCACCTCAAGTTGTAGGAGGGGTTCCGCCGGATTACTACAGCAAAACGGGACAGCGATGGGGAAACCCCATTTACAATTGGGATTTTATGGCAAAACGAGAATATACTTGGTGGATTGAGCGGGTACGTCACGCTCTTGATATGTGCGATGCCTTGAGACTCGATCACTTCAGAGGTTTTTCCGCCTATTGGGAAATCGAAGCTTCGTGTCCGAATGCCGTAAAAGGCGAATGGAAGCCGTCTCCGGGGCAGGATCTCTTTGAGCATATGCAGAAAGCCTTGGGGAATCTGCCTTTTTTTGCGGAAGATCTGGGCGTTATCACTCAAGATGTTCATGATTTACGTACAACCTGGAAATTCCCCGGAATGAAGGTGCTTCACTTCGCTTTTGAAGATTATGCGAACAATGCCTATGCTCTTCATAACCACGATTCTTCTTCTGTCGTTTTCACCGCTACCCATGATAACAATACCAGCAAGGGATGGTTTTTGGAGGATCTCTCATCATGCCAGAGAAAAGAGATAGCAGAAATTTGCGGATATCCTGTAGGCGAAGGAAACGTTCATAGGGCACTCGTGGAAATGGCTTTGGACTCCGTGGCCCATACTGCCATCGTTCCTCTTCAGGATATTCTCGGATTAGGAAGTTCTTCCCGAATAAATATTCCTGCTACTGCGTCAGGAAACTGGGCCTGGCGTCTTTCTCGAGAAGATCTTTTTCTTCTTCCGAGTGAAGCGGCCTGGTTTTCGAAGAAGCTTTCATGGTCTGGCCGTTGCTAGAAGGGGGAGTTGGAAACATCTCTTCCAGGGTTACAAAACGGAACCCCTTTGCCTTCAAGGTTTTGATGATTCCTGGAAGCGCCTCTATGGTGGCATCTACGCCATCATGGACGAGGATTATTCCTCCTGGCTGGGTTCTGGCAAGCACTTTTTTTTCTATAGCTTTAGCGCTAATGCCTGTGCAATCTCCTGCATTGGCTGTCCAGAGAACCATGTGGAGCCCTTCTTTTTCTGCAGCGGCAATCACTTGCTTGTTGTAGTTTCCTCCAGGAGGGCGGCAAAAACGCGGAAAAGTTCCCAGAATCGAGTAAAGAGTACTGTTGCACATAACCCATTCCAGAGGCATATTTTCTTCGGGAAGCGTCACGAGATTGTTATGATAGTGAGAATGATTAGCAATAGTATGTCCTTGGGCCGCAATTTTTCGCACAAGGTACGGATAGGTGGCAGCCATTTTCCCTACGAGAAAAAAATTTGCTTTCACCTTGTTCTCTGCTAAAAGTGCTAAAATCCTTTCGGTATACCCAGGATGAGGCCCATCATCGATTGTGAGAGCGACCTGTTTACCTGAAGAACCAGAGGAAGCGGGGAGTTTCGAGAACACCTGACTTTCCGCTGGAAGAGAGGAGCAGAAAAAACATAAAAAGGATATAATAAAAACCAAGTTCTTTTTTTGTGATGAACGCAGAGCTTTCAAGGCTATGGCCTCCTTAGGGATGTCCAAAAAACTTTTGCCACGGTTTCCTACCATACGGATCAGTTCCGTTTTCGTCAAGAGACCGGCGCCACAAACTCGAAAAGAAAAAAATCGGAAAGCATGTTAAGGTTGTTGTTGAGCCTTAGACGAACTTGGTTTATAGTGATTCCAAGTTGATGCAAGAAGAATTGAGGTGAAGCTCTGTGAAAAACGATAAAATTCTGACAGAAGTTGGAACAAACGAGTGGCAGGTTGTAGTTTTTCTCTTGGGGGAACAATCTTTCGCTATCAATGTGGATAAAACAAGAGAAATTTTACGGTGGACAGGGGTTCGTTCCGTCCCCAAATCGAATCAAGCCATGCTTGGTATCGCAACAATTCGCGGAGAGGTTATCCCACTCATCGATCTTCGAAGATACCTGGGGATTGACCCGGTAACGGATCTTGAAGAAAGCAAGGTTATTGTTGCGGAATTCAACAAAATGAAACTTGGTTTTGTCGTAGATGCGGTGGAGCGAATTTACCGAATCAATTCCGATGAACTTGATTCTACCCTGACAGGAACTTTCCTGGGAGAAAATGCTCTTTACGTTATTAAAAGAGAGGGACGTAACATTCTCCTCCTTGATTACGAACGTATCGTACAAGTTGTAAACCCGCAGCTGGAAGAACAGTTCCATGTCGCAAAAGGCGTGATAAAAGAAATCTCTTCCCGTTTAGGAGATCCTAATCAGTACCGTATCCTCGTGGCGGAAGATTCGCCTCTTATTCGAAAACTCATCCAGGATGCTCTCGCAGAAGGCGGATTCCACAATGTGGAAATGGTAGGGCATGGTAAAGCAGCCTGGGATCGGCTTCAGGATGATGAAACCTTTTTCGATGTTCTTATCACGGATATCGAAATGCCTAAAATGGATGGGCTTACATTAACCCGTAAGGTAAAGGAGAGCGAAAATTTCGGTTCTCTCCCTGTTATTGTCTTTTCTTCCATCATGGCAGAAGACATCCGAAGAAAAGCGCAGAGTATTGGGGCGGATGCGCAAATAACAAAACCAGAAATCGAACGGCTTGTACATTTTGTAGCCGAGCTTATTTTAGCAAAAAAAGAAACCGCACAGCATTCCGCTTAGTTTTCTAAGAAAGCTATTCGCGTAAAAAACAACGTATTTCCTGAGGTTTTCCGAGAAAAGAACGAAATTTTCCGGAACCTTTCTTGTGTCCGCAAAATGTTTTAAAATCCACGACACCCTTGAACAAAAGGAGCTTGCGCATGGGGCTTTTACCATATTGGGACAGGGATATGGATATAGATATCGTTTCTTGGGCGAGCTATGCCTTGGATTTCCATCCCATTAGCATCAACGCTTTACATAGTAAGGAACTTGGCAAAATTGCGGCTTTTTCCATGGAAATCGGAAGTGAGCTTTTGTACATGAGAAGTTCCTCCATGGGGCGTGCCGGAGCGCTTTTCCCCGAAAGTATTATTGATCCGGAACGTTATCGGGAACACGCTCTAGGATTTCTTATGCTTTTTGGTTTTTCCAAAAAAATGGAGGAACTCACAGCGCTTCTTCTCGAGACAATTGATGAGGTGCAGGCGGGGATTACCCTTTGCGGTATTTGGGACCGATCGTTTCTCAAAGACGAGGTAAAAGTAATTGCTTTCATGGGCAACGATCCTTTCTTCAATGAAACCCCTTTCCTCGATCTTCTTGCCGAAGCTTTGCAGAAGGTTACGAAAGGACTGGCTCCAAAGGCATTTTTTGCCGAACAATTCGGGTACCGTCGGGCCACCATTCCTTATGAAACGGATAATGTCGTGGAACTTAGCATCTCCCAAATTCTTTTTGATTTTGAGATGCAGGAAACTCGAGAAATTTTGGGCCCAGCTCCACAAATACGACCGGATCTCAGGATGTCTCTTGCGGAAGCTCTCATGTCTTTGGAACAAGGATAGGAGGCTTCCATGCGCCCTAGTTGGGATTTTTACTTTATGTCTATAGCGGAGGCTGTCGCTGTTCGTAGCACTTGTTTGAGAAGGCAAATAGGGGCCGTTATCGTAAAGGATAAATATATTGTGAGCACTGGATATAACGGAGCTCCCAGAGGGGTTCCTCATTGTTCTGAAACAGGGTGTCTACGGCAACAATATAACGTCCCTTCGGGAGAACGACACGAGATATGCCGGGGAAGTCATGCGGAAATCAACGCTATCGCTCAGGCTGCTTTTGCAGGAGTATCCACAAAAGGAGCTGAACTTTATTGCACTACGGAACCCTGTTCTTTTTGCACAAAAGCCATTATCAACGCAGGAATTGTCAGGATAGTTTATATTTATCCCTATCCGGATCCCCTTGCTCGCGAGCTTCGCGAGATGGCGGGACTTTCTGTTTTGTGGTTACAAGAATTTGAAAGCAGCGAATTCTCAAAAGGCATATCATAAGATAGCGGCATATTTTCTTTTCGAAGCAGCTGCCTGTTAGAAAGGAGTTTCTGATGGATCGTCAGGAAGCATTAGATCTTTTTCATAAACATAATCATGAAATTACTCACTTGAGACATGCTCTTGCTGTAGAAGCTACTATGCGATACTTTGCGAAAAAATATGGCGAGTCTGAAGACCTTTGGGGGATAGTCGGATTGCTTCACGATATCGACTGGGAAAAAACCCAGGACACTCCGGAAGAACACACGGCTCTTGGAGTTACGATTCTGGAAGAAGCGGGATGTTCCCCTGAAATAGTCCGAGCTATGCGCTCTCATTCCTGGGGGCTTTTACAACAGGAAGTCCCTCCGGAAAGCACCATGGAAAAAGTTCTTTATGGTGTGGATGAACTCACGGGTTTTGTCACAGCGGTAGCTCTCGTACGCCCCAGTAAATCTCTTCAGGATCTTCAAGTGAAATCCGTCAAAAAGAAATGGAAGGATAAGGCTTTTGCTCGGGGCGTGGATAGGGATGTCATCCAGAAAGGTGCGGATCTTCTCGGAATTCCTATGGAAGAACTTATTCAAGACGTGATTTGTGCATTACGCCCTGTGGAGAAGGAAATAGGCTTAGGGGGCTGAGAACTTTCTCGTGATTCCCTTCAGCAGAGAGAGGACCTCCGGGTCCTCTCTCTGCTGAAGGGAATCACGGCTTGCTAGTTTTCTCGAAGACACTTGAGAAAAACCAGCAGGCAAAGCTTGGATAAAATGCGTAAAGGAGGAGAGGGATAATGATACGCGTGTTTCTGGCTGATGATCATCCCATGACACGTTCGGGCATTGCAGCCTATATCGCAAAAGATCCCGGGATGATTCTTGTAGGAGAAGCTGCGGATGGAAGCGAAGCTTGGGACAAAATACAAAAACTTCTCCCCCAGGTAGCTCTTATGGATATCCGAATGCCCCAGGAAGACGGCGTCGGAGTAGTTCGAAAAATCAAAGATGCGGGGCTTCCCGTTTTTTCTCTCATGCTCAGCTCTTACGATGCACAGCAATATGTCATGGCTTCCTTACGTGCCGGCGCCAAGGGATACGTTCTCAAAACCGCAACTCCTGAAGAGCTTGCACGGGCAGTACGTACCGTAGCAGGAGGAGGCATCTATCTCGATCGTGAAATTTCTCGCGCCATGGAAGATGATTACGTTCCAGAAGAGCTTTCTTCCCGGGAGAGAGAAGTCCTCCTCTATGCCGCCAAAGGCCTTTCGAGCAAACAGGTGGCTCAAGAGCTCTTCATCAGCGACCGAACCGTACAAACACACCTTGCTTCCATTTATGATAAGCTGGGAGCGAAAAATAAAACTGAAGCCATGCTTTTAGCTTTAAAATACGGAGTTGTTACCTTGGAGGATTTGATTGCGTGAAATCCATTCGTCGTAACGTCATAGCCCTTTTTCTTGCTACAAGCCTTTTACCTTTGACGATTGTTTTGGGAGTTTCCGCAGCAGGAATACTTGCGCATGAACAAAGCATGCGCGTAGTGGCAAGGACCTATGTGCAGGATCTTGCAGAGACGGTGGCTCTTCGCTATGAAAAAGATTTTATTATGGGAGGGGCTTCTGTATTAACTCCATTTTTTTCTTCTCTTATGGATCCTTTTGATAGATTCAACTTAAACTCTTTTCGCATGCCTGGCTGGGTCGCCATGATTAACAAAGATGGACAAGTGCTTACAGCAAGTCCGGAAATGGAAGCACTCGAAGATCTTCTCCCGGAAACGCTTCCTATCGGAAGCGCCAAAGAAATACGGGGGCGAAAGGGAGATGTGTTTACGGTTGCGGTTTATCCGGCGGGAAAGACGGGATGGTATGTGCTTGCGGCAGTTTCCTGGGAGCATCTTCTTGGTCCCATGAACCGATTTGGACCTCTCTGGAGTTTTATGGCAATCTTTTTAGGAGGAGTAAGTCTTTTAGGGGCGGTGCTTCTCTGGAAATGGCTTGTATCTCCTCTTCGGGCCATGGAAAATGAAATGTCTTCATTGCAATGGGGAGAGGATGCTCCTGCCCTTTGCAATGACACTCCGGTGGATGAAATATGCCGGCTCAGATCGGTTTTCTTTGATCTTGCCGAAACGGCCATAGAGAAACGCCGCTTAATGGAACGTTCCGTCTCCGACATGTTTCGAATTCAGGAAGCCGAACGAACGCATCTTGCTCGGGAAATTCATGATGGCCCTTTGCAGGGGGTCACGGCCTTCATGCAACAGGTACATCTCGCTCAAAGAGAGGAACTCCAGGGCGAACATGATCGAAGGCTTGCCATGGCGGAAGAAAGCGCTCGTCATGTTGTACGGGAACTTCGAGGTATGTGTGATGCCCTTTCTCCTCCCTGGATCGATCTCGGGCTTTCTCAGGCACTCACAGAGCTCAGTGAGCGTCTTGCCGTGCAAATGGAGGCGCGTATTTCCTTGGAGATCGAACCTGAAAGAGAAGATGTTCCAAAAGAGCTCGTGTTGGCTCTTTTCCGTATTCTTCAGGAAGCCGTATCCAACGCTGTAAAACACGGAAAAGCAAAAGAGATTCAGGTGAAATGGTATTCCGAAAAAGGTAATTACATTTTTGAAGTTGAAGACAACGGTACCGGTTTTATTCCTCCGGAAGATTTCTCCAAGCTTCAATATCGAGGACATCGGGGTCTTGCAAATATGGCAGAGCGTGTAAAACTTATTCGGGGGAATTTTTCCATTCAATCAACCATAGGAAAAGGAACTACCTTACATTGTGTTTTCAACCCAAAAGACTGGAATCTTTTAGAGAACAAATGAGCCTTCGCATTTCATAGTGCAAATTTTATGCGAAGGTAATCAAAGGAGGGAGCCTTCAGGGCATAGACATGATACTACGAGTTCTTGGAGCTGCGGGAGAAGTAACGGGATCCAATTATCTTATTGAGGTAGGCAAAAGCCGTGTTCTTGTGGATTTTGGGCTTCATCAGGGAAGAAATGATGACGAAAAAAACAAGGCCCCTCTTTCTTTTGCCCCCGATAGCATCGATGCAGTATTACTCACTCATGCACATCTCGATCATACGGGAAGGGTGCCTCTTCTCGCAAAAAGCGGTTTCCGGGGTAAGATTTTTGCTACGTCTCCTACGGTAGAACTTACTCAAGTCCTTTGGAAAGATTCCGCACACATCATGAAAGAGGAAGCGGAGTGGCGTTCCCGGAAAAACCTTCGCAAAGGACTCCCTGCGGTAGAACCTCTTTACACTGAAGATGACGTGGAGAACACTCTCCAGTTTCTTCGGCCTGTAAGCTACGACGACATTTTCGAAGTGGCCCCGGGAATAAAAGTCCGCTGCAGAGATGCAGGGCATATCCTTGGAAGCGCTAATTTGGAAGTATGGCTTCAGGAAAACGGAGAAGAGGTCAAGATTGTTTTTTCCGGAGACCTTGGACCTCAGGATACGGTGATGGAGCGTAACCCGGCACATATAGAAGATGCGGATTACGTAGTCATAGAATCGACTTATGGGGATCGTCTTCATAAAACAAACCTCGAAAGCCGTGAGGAATTTCGGGAAGTCCTCATGGATGCGGTGCGCCAGAAAAGCAAAGTCCTTATTCCTACTTTTGTAGTGGATAGAGCTCAACGAGTGCTCTATGAGATCATGCTTCTCCAAAAAGAAGGGGAGCTCGATGATAATATTCCCATTTATTTCGATTCGCCCATGGGAGTAAAGGCCACGAAAATTTATGAAAAATACCTTCCGCTTCTCTCTCGGGAAATTCAGGAACAAATCCAGCAGGGTAACGATCCTTTCAGCCCTGACAGACTGAACTACGTTTCAGGAGTAGAAGAATCCCGCAGTATAAACAACGTTCGTCAGGCAATTGTTCTTGCGGGAAGCGGCATGTGTAACGGAGGACGCATCATACATCATCTTAAGCATAATCTCTGGGATCCCACATGTCATGTTGTCTTTGTGGGATATCAAGCGGTGGGCACTCTTGGAAGACGTCTTGTGGAGGGAGAAAAATATCTTAAAATGGCGGGCGAGGAGATTAATGTAAAAGCCCAACTACACACTATTAATGGGTTCTCCGCTCACGCCGACCGAAGAGATCTTTTAAAATGGGCTGGAAATTTCAAAAATTCTCCTACCTTTATCGTAACTCATGGAGAACCGAAATCTTCCCTTGCCCTGGCTGAAGGGATAAAAGAGCTTGGGTACAGAGCAGAAGTTCCTGCTCCGGGCCAGGAATTCCGTCTCGAAAAAGGAAAGATTCTCCCCCCTGCAGCGGTAGATTTTCTCGGAGAAATTGAAACTCCCCGTACAATTCACCAGGAAAGTATTTTAATTGAAATAGCCGATATCGTTGCGGCCTTGCAGGAAGAGGAAATACCTGTTTCGGCAGAAGTGCTTTCACTCCTGGAATCTTCAAAAACACTTCTTGAAATTGTCCGCAAAAACACCCTTGCCAAGAAAGAGCACGTGCATTAGCTTCCTTTGGCATGGTTAAGCTTTTGAGAAAGAGAGAGAAGCCTTTTTGAGAACCTCTGTATACTTTAAACTTGTTTCAGGAGTTTTAATAGGTCTCTCTCTTTTTCTCTTTTGCAGCTATCTTTTTTTGAAGAGGGAGAAGCTTTTTCCTCTATCCGAGGGAACTCTTTTTTGGGAGATTCAGTACTATGGCAAAGGCGAAAAGCTTTCACGCTTAGCTCTGCTTGGGGAAAATTTTTGCACTGAAGATTCTTCAGAGCCCTTACAATATTTCTTCGGAACTCTCCAGCGTATTTGTCGCTCATCTCAGGCAGATAAAAATTCTCCCTTTTTTCTCCAAGCTATTATTATTTGGGACAAAAAGTACCAGAGTTGGAAGACCGCCATATTTTCCACGAGGAATTTCAAAGAAAACATGTCTTTAGGGCAAGGCAAAAACGTTGAGAGAGCTCCTTTGCCAAAACATTTCTCTTCTCGAGAAGATCTTCTTTTCTCTACATCCTTCTCAAGAAAGGATACAGAAAGCTTTACGCAAAGGGCGCGGGAAAACATGTTGCTTTGCTCGGAGAAAGCCAAAGATTTTTCCTTGACATGGAGTTTTTCCGACGGTGGCATGCTTGAGGAAAAGTGGCCCCATATTTTTGCGGAAATTCTTTTGATACAAGGGGATATTTATTTTAAAGGGGGAAAAGGCTTTTTCTCCTGGGAAATTGATGATTTCCGTAACCTCTTCGCAGGAAATTTTTTTGATAAAGCCAAAATCCTTCAAAGGGCGGAATCGGAAATGTATCTTCCTTCTTTCCTCCCTGCTCCCTTGATTGCAGAAGCAGGGGGTAATGATCTGGGGCTTTTTACGCTTTTTCTGCAAAAGAACCTCCTTTCAGGCATGAAAGAAGGAGAAAGAGCTCTTCTCCCAAAATCGTGGTTTCAGCTAGCTAAAAAAGCCCTTTCTTACTTTTTCGGAGAAACCGTTCCCTTTACCATTGTCCTCGGAGGAGAGAGCCGTATTTTTACTGTCTCTTTTCCGGGAATTTTGGTGCGCTTTCCCCAAAAAAATTATGCTGGATGCCCCAAAGTAGAGCGTTTTTGGAAAAGATTTCATTTTATCTTATCCTCTCCGGAAAAACTGGAAAATTTCCTTTGCGGAGGTTTTTCATCTTTGCCAGCTACAACTCTTATGGTCGCTGGTGAAAAAGAAATGCTCGGAGGATTTATCACGAAGGAATCTTTTCGGCTTTCTCAAAACCGAAAGAGCCTATATACTGTCTTTTTTGGAAGATCCCTCTTTTTGGGATGGATCATTCTGGATTTTTCAGCTCTGCATGTTTCTATAGAGCAAACCTTGCTTGAAGGCAGAGTGCTCGCAAAGATTCCTTTCGATCTTCTTGCTAAGATCAATTTTTTAAAAAATTATTGCAAAAAGATTTCCTTTCTTGGGGTATTGGGATGTGGTATTTCAGAAAATGGAAAAGGGACGCTGGTTATTTCAAGCGATATCTTTAATTAAAATGAAAAGGGACTTATCGTTTTTTGAGGAGGAGTTACATTATGGGTAAAAATGTCCTTGCTTTTCTTGAGGAACGTGGATTTATTGAATGGGTGAGTGATCCCAAAGCTCTGAGCAAACTTTTCGAAGAAGAAACCGTTACGGGATATATTGGATTTGACCCTACCGCAGATAGCCTGCATGTAGGGCATCTTATCCCTATTATGGGCCTTTCGTGGATGCAGCGTATGGGGCATCGCCCTATTTTTATCGCCGGATTGGGAACAGGCCTTATTGGCGATCCTTCGGGAAAAAGCAAGGAAAGAAATTTAATTTCCCTCGAGCAGGTTCAAAAAAATCTCGAAATGGTAGAAAAACAGTTTGCAAGGTTTGTCAATTTCAACAACAAGGAAACTGGAGCGACGATTATCAACAATTATGATTGGTTGGGAAAAATCAGTCTTTTGGATTTCCTCAGAGACGTGGGAAAATATTTTTCCGTAAATTACATGCTAAATCGGGAATACGTCCGAAGTCGTTTGGAGGATCCGGAGAAATCTATCAGTTATACCGAATTTACCTACATGCTTCTTCAGGCTTACGATTTTTACCATCTTTCCGTCCATGAAAACTGCTTGCTTCAGATGGGTGGGAACGATCAGCAAGGGAATATCATTGCAGGAATTGATCTTATCCGGAAAAAAACCGGAAAAGAAGCTTACGGGGCAACCTATCCGCTACTCCTTACGTCTTCAGGGAATAAATTTGGGAAAACCGAGGATGGAGCCGTATGGCTTGATGCAGAGCGTACAAGCCCTTATCAATTCTATCAATTTTGGATGAATACCGAAGATAATGACCTTCCCAAGCTCCTTCGGCTTTTTACGTTCCTCTCCTTGGAAAAAATTCTGGAGATCGAGGAAGAGGTCCGCAGAAGCCCGGAAAAAAGATCGGGACAAAAAATCTTGGCAGAAGAGGTTACACAAATTGTTCATGGAGAGCAGGCCATGAAACGAGTGGAACATGCGAGCAGCATACTTTTTGGAGCGTCCTTTGCCCTGGAGGATTTGGATAGAGATACATTGGCCCTTTTGAAACGTGAGGTCCCTGGAAGCGGAATGTCTCACTTGCCCGATACCATAGCGGACGTTCTTGCGCTTGCGGGAGCGTGTAAAAGCAAGGGAGAAGCTCGAAGGCTCATTCGGGGAGGAGGAGTTTCTCTCAACGGGGAAAAAGTTTCCGATGAAGCTCAAGCTTTGAATGAAAATTATCTCCTTTTCGGAGAATATCTTTTCTTCCGTCTGGGGAAAAAACGCTTTTTCATGGTTTATTTGCAGAGATAGGGTTTTTTTAGCATAAGGGACACGTTCTTTTCCTGTGGGGCGAGAACTGCCCCTTATGTTTTTTTATCATTAAAGAAACTTTTGAAAAAGCCGACAACATAAAAGAGGAGATTTGCCACCTGGAAGAAGGGAAAGAGCTTTTATTTACCGTTAGCTTTGTGGAAGGAACGTTTGAACCGTATCAATATGGGTAAGGAGGAAAAATATGGGAGTTTCCTGCATATGGTACATATCCAACGACGTCCTCCCTTGGGAAATTGCGGTATTACGCCCCATAGCAAAAGAAATGATCAAAAGGAACCACTCTCTCTCTATTTATGGATGGTCTCCTGAGGAGTGGAAGGAGCTTCCTTTCGTTCACTGGGGAGGGCTTAGTGGTTTGGAGAGAGGGGTCCGCAAGGCCCTGCACGGCAAATTATGGCATGTATGGGGGAAAATGCCCCGATGGATGTCTCTTGTTACATTTCGAGCCCACTTGCTTCATACAACCTGGAGAGGGCAGGGCGAAGCTTCTTGTGGAGTTCGCGTTTTTTTTGAAGGAGATTTCCCAGATCCTAAAGGATATCGAATTTTTCCTACCTTCGACAAAGAATGGTTGTGGAGCCTTTCAAATCTCCCTCTTGGAGTTTCTCCAAACTCCATCCCTATCTCCGTAGCGGTATCTTCGGAGCGACCTCTATATCCCGCTGCTATGGAAGCCCTGGAACCCTGGATTTCTGCTGTCCGCTGGATATCTCCAGGAGCTCTCCCCCGGCCCGGGGGAGAAGAGCTCCCTTTAACAAAAGAAATTTTTTCTTATTGGAAAGAATATGGAGGAGTGTTGCTTTTTCCGAATTCACTTTCTCTGTCGGACGTGTGGCTTGGAGGCTTTGCTTCCATGCTTGCCATTCCCGTAGTAGCTCCTTCAACTCCTTTGGCGGATGATTTTTTCGGTTCCCAAGGGTACATTCCCGTTCAGGGAAGTCTCTCTTCTCGGGAATCTTGGCTTCGAGCTCTGGACAGGGGAACATCCAAAGAAGGACGTAATGCCGCAGCTCGATGCAGAGCACGACTAGAAAGGCTTTATCCTGTTGAAGATGCTCTTGAAAGCCTTCTTCCCATATACAAACAGCATATGGAGAATCTTCTGTGATAAAAAAACGGGAATTTCTTCCTGGATTTATGAAAGCTCTTACGGGGTGGATCGCTCCGGGGAAACGGTATGATTTTTTAGTTTCTGCAGCATATGGCATGCTTTCTTGCTCGGGAATAAGAAAAAAGGTCGCTTTTCAGAATATGGACATCGCTTTCCCGGATAAACAAAAGGCGTGGAAGAAAGATGTTTTGAAAAGACATTATAAACACCTTGCCATTTCTTTGGGGGAATACTTTTTACTCTTGCAAAATCCTGAAAATATCGCGCAATATATGCGTCCGGAAAAGGATCCTCTTTTTCTCGACGAACTGCGCGATAATAAAAAAGGAGCAGTTATTTTAACGGCTCATATGGGTAATTGGGAAATGCTCGCAGCCTGGTTAGCCCATAGAGGATATCCTATGCACGCCATAGTGCGCCGTCACGAAGAAGAAGAAACCGAAGCTTTCGTGGAGCAGGCTAGAAACAGAGTAGGACTTCGGACTATATCAAAGAGCGAAAATATGATTAAGGTTTTACGAATGCTCCGAAAGGGTGCCTTTGTTGGCATCCTAGGGGATCAATATGCAGGCCCTGAAGGAATTCCTCTTCGCTTTTTCGGGCGGGAGACTTCCTGCTATTTCGGTGCTGCCGCACTTGCTCTTATGGCAAAAGTTCCTTTAGTTCCTGTAATTTCCTGGAGAGAGACACCTTTTTCCCACTTGGTACGCATATGTCCCCCTCTTTTCCCATTTCCAGGAGATGAAGAGGGGGAGAAGACATTTTCACGAGAAAAACGTATTGAAGACCTTACGGAAAAGGGGAACCGCTTGCTTGAAAATTGGATTCGGGAGCACCCTGAGCAATGGCTTTGGCTCCATCGACGTTACCGTTAGCTCGAAAGAGATTTCTCCATCATTTATGAAGATTGCCCTTGTTGGCCCTTTTTAGCCGCTATGGTAGTGCCTCCTATGGCATAATGATGATTCTGCATTTCCGAAAGAATGATGCGAACCTGTTCCTCCTTAGTGCCAAGACTTTCGCAAACTGCTTGGGTAACTTTCATCACGAGATCTTCTTTCATTTCTTGAGTTCTTCCCTCAAGAAGGTGAATCTGAATAATAGGCATGAGAATCCTCCTTAATAAACATGTTTTCATATTTTCTCCCAAAAATTCTCGGTAATACGGCGTATATTTTGGAAAATCCATTGCCCTTTCTATAAGGTCATAGTAAGCTATATCAAGATAGAAGGGCTTTTGAAATTATACCAGAAGAAACCGAAAAGGAGGTGCCCTCATGTACTATGAGCTTTTTTCCGATGGAACTATAACCCGGCTTCCGGATAACACCTCGATTCCCCATGGGCTGCCTTCAGGGATAACACCAAAAGTACTCCTCTTTGCCCCTTTTAACCGGGTTCTTTTGGGACATGTTACCCTTTCTGGTTACGATCGTTGGTTATGGGGGAAGCTGCATTCCTCGGAGTGGAAAGAAATGCAGCTTTACGAGGAATCCCGTTTAAGACTTCCCATGCCCTGGAAAGCCATCCATCTCGAGGGTAAAGCCGTGTCATCTTTACGAAAAGGCTTGCTGGGGCAAATTGCGCCTCCCGGAAACCACCAGGTAGCGTTGAATATGCTCAGGGAAACTCAAAGACATACGCCGGGGTTTGTTATTTTTGAAGCTTTGGATGATCAAGAATCTCTCTGGGAATACATCATCCGTGATCCAAAACTTCGGGCAGGCTATTGGGGGTTCCGCCTTGCTTCTCTTTGGGGCGGAAGTAGCATGATTGAAAGGGTTTCTCTCTGGCTTCGCATTGCTCGTCCCCTTTACGATGCATCTCTTTCTCGCCCTCGAATGTGGGGATTTCTTTCGTCTCCTTTTGATCCGGTTTCGATACGGCAAATCGAAGAACTGGGTTTCAAGAAAGATCAACTGGAAGTGTTGCGCAATGTAGAAGAAAATCCTCTTGCTTTGGCATCTTCCTCGGGGTACCTCATTCAATATGTCTTCGAGCCACAAAATTATCCGGAGATTCCTCGAGATGCTTTGCCCACATCCATGCTTCTGTATCTTCCAAGAAAAATATGGAATCAGGCTCGAGAAGAACGCCAGCTTTCTCTCAAAGAAATCTTCCTTTCTTCCTGGGGGTTTCTCGATGCTTTGGATGCAGAAGCTCGTTTCGCTTCGTATCTTGGGGAAACATCGGTTCCCTGTGAAGCTTCTTTCTCCTGACCCCGGAAAAAAGTTGAAAATTTTTGCTTTTCTTTGCAATCCCGAAAGCGTGCATGCATAAAAAATTCAAGAAAATAAGAGTAGATATTTTTCAGCGATTCTTCGTTGACGAAAACAAAGTAAATCTCTATACTTACAAGTTGCTGTATAACGCCTGATGCAGGTTCTCAAAAAAGAAAATTTATTCTGCCTGTATGCAGCGGAAAGGGGAAATGAAAAATATGTACGTGATTGTTGAAGCTGGAGGCAAGCAATATCGCGCATCTGAGGGTGATACGCTGCGCTTGGAAAAAATGGATGTTCCCGTGGGAGATACGGTAGTTCTCGATAAGATTCTCATGGTGGCGGACAATGATGATGTTCAGGTAGGATCTCCCTACGTGGCGGATGTACGCCTTTCTGCAAAAGTCGTTAGTCACGGAAGAGAAAAGAAACTTGCTGTTTTTCATTACAAACGGAAAAAGAATATCCGCAAATTCCAAGGACACCGTCAGTATTATACAGATGTCCTCGTGGAAGGAATTTCTCGTTAATAGCGAGTTGCGAGCTACTTCCCTCCGATTTTTGGGGGGGAATGCAAAAAAATGATATGCGTAAAGTTTTTTCGTGAAAAAGAGCTTTTTTGCGGAATCTCCGTGGAAGGCCATGCAGGATATGATGTTATCGGCAAAGACATAGTCTGTTCTGCGGTTTCCGCGCTTGTGCAGGCTCTCGAGGTGGGATTGCGGGACGTTATGAAATTTACCGATTCCACCGTACGCACGGAGCGAAACGATGCTGAAGGATATATGAATATATCCTGGGCTAAAGAAAGTGGTATCGGAGACTCCGTTGTTTTTCAGACCATTATGCGAAGCTTGTGGTCTATTCAAAAGGGATATCCCAAAAACATCCGTATTGAGGAGGTCTATTTCGATGAAGATCTTTAATCTTCAGATTTTTGCACACAAAAAAGGACAGGGAAGCAGCGCTAACGGAAGAGATTCCAACAGCAAGCGCTTGGGTATCAAGAGACACGATGGCCAGGTGGTGCAGGCAGGAACAATTCTTGTACGGCAACGAGGCACGAAAATCCACCCCGGCGAGAATGTGGGGCGTGGCAGAGATGACACCCTTTTCGCGCTACAGGAAGGGATCGTGCGTTATGGAACTAAGAGAGGGCGTAAGGTAGCGGCTATTGAAACCTCGGCAGAGGCCGTATAAAGGGTTTCTCCTTCTCGAACTCCATTAAAATCAGTTTGTTTTTTGGGGGCTTAGCCCCCATTTTTTCTATATTTTTCTTGGGGAGTTGTGGCAATGCGTTTTGTGGATAGGGCAAAGATTTATGTGAAAAGCGGAAATGGTGGCAACGGATGTATGAGTTTCCGCAAGGAGAAATTTGTTGCCAAGGGAGGCCCTGATGGAGGTAACGGAGGACACGGGGGCGATATTATTTTCGAAGCCCGGAATAACCTTCATTCTCTTGCAGACTTTGAAAACGCCAGGCATTTTCATGCGGAAAGCGGAGTGGGGGGAAAGGGCAAGAAAAAGCATGGCAAAATGGGGGAGGATCGCATCATAGAAGTTCCTTGCGGTACTTCCATATACGATGAGACTACCGGGCAAATTCTTGCGGAGCTTATGATTTCCGGAGACCGTTTTATCGTTGCCCCAGGAGGAAGAGGCGGAAGAGGAAATGCTCATTTCGCAAACTCCATTAACAAGACCCCTCGTTTTGCTGAAAAAGGAGAGCCAGGCAAAGAACTGTGGTTGCGTTTGGAACTCCGCCTTCTCGCAGATATCGGCTTGGTAGGATTCCCGAATGCAGGGAAATCCAGTCTTCTCTGTTCTTTCTCCAACGCCAAGGCAAAGATAGGAGAATACCCTTTTACAACGATAACTCCCAACCTCGGAGTCATTTTTACCGGGGATCATAGAATAACTGTGGCCGATGTGCCCGGACTCATTGAGGGCGCCCATGAAAACAAGGGTTTAGGGCTTTCTTTCCTTCGTCATATCGAGCGAACGGAACTTCTTGTACATGTTTTCGACCTGTCGCTTTCCGTGGAAATGGTATTGCAGCAATGGGAAATCCTACGGGAAGAATTTTCTGCCTACGATAAGAGCCTTTCGGAAAAACCCTTGCTGGTAGTAGGAAATAAAACAGATCTTATCGAAAAATCTTCGGAAGCAGTAAGGAATTTCCTTGCGTTTTTTGAAGAGAAGGGGATTTCCGCCTTTTTAACAAGCGCAAAAACGGGAGAAGGCGTTCCTGAGCTTGTAGAATATCTTATCTCCAACTATCTTGCCCATCCTAAACCTCAGAAGATTTCCCGATATTACGTTAATCAGAATTCACTGGAAGAAGGACGTGCTTTTTCAAGGGAACCCCAGCTTGTTTTCCTTGAAAAGGGGGAAAAGAACAGGATTCAAGTTTTGCATCCTCATTTAGAAAAAGCGGTGGAGCGATATGATTTTGATCAAGATGAGGCTCTGCATCGCTTCCACAATCTTCTTCTAAAATATAACGTGGAAAAAATGCTCCTTGCTTCGGGAGCTCAAACAGGCGATACTATTGTTATCGGATCTGTGGAATTTGATTTTGAACCGGAAATAGCGGAATAAATTTTGTTCTCTCGATATGTTCTAAAGACATAGTGAGGATTCCAGCAGTGGATAAACATGTTTTGAAAAAACGCCGCATAGGTATCATGGGCGGGACTTTCGATCCCATTCATTACGGTCATTTGGTAGCTGCAGAGGAGGCGTATTCTTCTTTACAGCTTTCAGAAGTCATCTTTGTGCCTACGGGATCTCCCCCTCACAAATCAAACACGTATGTCAGCCACGCAGAACACCGTTATACCATGACGCTTTTGGCTACTCTCGACAATCCTCATTTTCGCCTCTCGCGCATTGAAATAGAACGGGATGCACCGAGTCATACTATAGATACGCTTCGAGAGATGCAGCATTGGTATGTACGGGAAAGTGTGGAGTTCTATTTCATAACCGGCATGGATGCGGTGCTTGATCTTCATTCGTGGAAAGAGCCTCATGAGATCATACAAATGTGTCGTATCGTTGCGGTAGGACGGCCAGGATATGACACTTCCGGATTGGATCGTCTGTCTTCAGACATGGCGGATTCCCTTGTTTTTCTGCACATTCCGCTTCTTTCCATCTCAAGCACTGAAGTCCGGGGACGTGTGCAGGAGGGAAGGAGTATTCGTTATCTCGTTCCCTGGCTTGTGGAACATTACATTTACAAAAACGCTCTTTACATACGTAGTGGACGGTGATAAAAACAATGGCAAAACTGAAAATCCTTTTGGTGATTCTCTCTTCTCTTCTTGCCGTCATCGCAGGTGTTTCATATCGGCTTACGGATTTTGTTCTCCCTGAAGCCGAGGACATCAAAAAAAATGTTCAGTATGATATTGCTACCGGAGCGATTAATATCCTCCTTGTAGGAGAGGATAGTACGGAAGGGTCTCATCGTGCAGATTCCATCGCTGTAATTCGGATCAACGTAGACGAGAAAACGGTAAAAGTTCTTTCCCTGCCGCGAGATACCCGCGTAGAAATCCCAGGAAAAGGCTGGCAAAAAATTAACCATGCCTATGCGTATGGAGGAGTGGATTTGCTTCGCAAAACCACCATTAATTACTTGGGAATACCCCTAAATTATTATGTCGTTATTGACTATGCATCATTCCCCAAAATCATCGATCTTATCGGGGGCGTGGATATTTCCGTGGAAAAACATCTACGTTACACAGATCGTGCCGCAGGCCTCGTTATTGACATCCCCAAGGGAATACAGCACATGAACGGCGATACTGCCTTAAAATATGTGCGTTTCAGAAACGATGCTCTTGGAGATATCGGAAGAGTCAAAAGGCAGCAACGTTTCATTCTAGCAGTTCTAAGCAAGATAAAGTCTCCCAGCATGGTTGCGCGATATCCCAAGCTTGTAGGAGAGGGCATGAAAATGGTTGAAACGGATTTAAACCTTTCCCAAGCTTTGCAGCTTGCCTCATACATTCAACAGCTTTCCGTCACCGGGGATTTGCAATTTGCCACGCTTCCGGGATATCCCTCTTACATCAATGGGATTAGCTATTGGGTAGGGGATCTTAAAGCGGCTTCCATTTTTCTTGCAACCACCGTAGGGAATAGTTCTTCCGATAGTATGGCCGAATCCATGGATACCATAGATACTTCAGATTTTGATCTCATGGCTGAAAGAGACCTCCATAACAATATGGCCTCTCTCCTGAAGAAGATAAAAACTCCCATAGCGGTTTTGAACGGAGACGGCACAAAGGGTATAAGTGCAGCCACTGCCAAGAAACTTCGCGAATTCGGTGTGGACGTAGCCTATGTGGGCAATGCAAAACACTTTGATTATCACGCATCCCTTGTTTTATATCCTCCTCCCGGAACAAGTCCGGAAAACAGGGAAGCTGCGGAGGCTTTAAAAATACTTTGCGGTATTCCGGAGCGCTTGGTGCGAGAAGATAGCACAATAACCTATGTAACGCTTCTTCTCGGGCATAATTACAAAACTATCCAGAACAAAGTGGAAGAAAATTTCTCTCAATAGACAGGTGGAACTTAAAAATACCCGGAGAGAAGGAGTGTTACAACAGGTGAAAGGAGATAGAAATATTAATGAATGAAGAAAAACCAGCAACTCTTGACGCGGAAGACATAGAAAAACTTTGCCGCGCGTTGATAGACCATCTGGAAGGAAAGAAAGCGGAGGACCTTCTTGTCTATGATGTCCGGAACCTCGCTACGGGATTAGGGGATTTCTTTCTGCTGGCTACAGGAAATTCCTCGGTCCATCTGAAAACTCTCTATGAAGAAACCGTAGATTTTTTTGAGGCTCAAAATCTTACGGTACGCCAGGAAGGCCGGGAAAGCCTTCGTTGGAAATTGGTAGATGCCGGAGATATTGTAGTACACCTTTTTACACGTCAGGGACGGGAATTTTACGCTTTGGAGAGGATTTGGGGAGGCGGAGTTGTAATGTATAAAGGCGACGTCGAATCCTCGACAAATTTCGAAGTGTCTTCCAGCCTGTAAGATTTGCTTTTAGATAGTTCCATAAAGAAAAGACGGAAGTGGGTTTTCCGTCTTTTCTTTATGTCCTATAATGTATCTTATGTTGCATAAAACGACCTCGCGTTTTTCAGAAAGTGGTTTCCGTGGTTTCCAAAGTTTTTTCCATGGCCACACGAATCATGGATGCATAAGAAGAAGGATCCAAAGAAGCTCCTCCAATCAAAGCTCCGTCCACATTTTCTTTTTCTAGAAAAGCACCGATATTCCCGGGCTTAACGCTGCCTCCGTAAAGAATTTGTATGGATTCCGCAAAAGAATTGTCTTTTATGCTTTTTAAAACAGAACGAATATGTGAGGCCATTTCCTCTGCATCTTCAGCAGTGGCATTTTTCCCGGTTCCGATAGCCCATACGGGTTCATAGGCGATGATAACACTCTCCTTTGTCATTTGGTCTTCCGAAGGAGTCAAAGCCTGGATAAGCTGATTTTTCACCACTTCCGCCGCCTTATTTTGAGAACGTTCTTCCTGGGATTCCCCTACGCAGTAAATGGGAGTCATGTGATGAGCAAGAGCAATCTGAATTTTCTCTCCCAAAAGGGTGTTCTCTTCGTGGAAATATTTTCGCCTCTCGCTATGTCCTATAATGACATAATTGCAACCCATTTCTTGCAGCATGGCTGCGCTTATCTCTCCCGTATAGGCTCCCTCCTCTTTTTCATGAAGATTTTGAGCCCCTATGTTTACTGGATATGAGGCACATAACTGCTGCATGATCCCAATGTTGACATAGGGAGGAAAGAGAAAAACATCCAGGGGGTGTTTTTCTTGAAAAGAGGTAAAATCCAAGTTTGAAAGGTGCTTTTTTAAAGAAAAGATATAGTTTGCACTACTCTTTGGAGTGTGAAACATTTTCCAGTTTCCTGCGATGCATAAGGGTCTTTTTTTCATAAAAAAGTAACACTCCTTTCTTCCAGTCATGAACATTTATCTCTTTAAAAAAAGAGTTTTCCGAGAGATTCCATGTGCCATAACTTAACAACATACTGATGATCAGGGGAAGCGGGCTGAAAACAACTGTTTTAGCCCGCTTTTTTCTATAGCATGTCTATGTGCTTATTCCTATATTGTTTCGGTTTTCATAAAAGGGGCGATTCCGGGGAGAATTTTCCCTTCGAAAAACTCCAGGCTTGCGCCTCCTCCGGTAGAAACATGGGTAACTTCCTGGGCAAGATGAAAGGCGTTGATGGCAGAAGCACTATCTCCTCCACCCACCACGGTGGTGGCCCCTCTTTTGCTGGTAACTTCCGCTAGGGCCAAGGCGACAGCCTTTGTTCCCTCCGCAAAAAGGGGATTTTCAAAAACCCCCATAGGCCCGTTCCAGAGTACAGTAGAAGCCTGCGATATTTTGGAAGCAAATTCTTTAGCCGTTTCCGGCCCGATATCGAGCCCCATAAGATGATCCGGTATGGATTCCGGAGAGAGCATTTCTTTCGATTTTGCCTCTGGCGTAGTGCCTGCAAGGATATCCCGGGGAAGGATAATTTCGACTCCCTTTTCCCGAGCTTTAAGCATCATTTCCTGAACAAAAGAAATCTTATCTCTTTCGCAAAGCGAAGCTCCTACGGGAAAACCCTGGGCCGCAAAAAAAGTGAAGGCCATTCCTCCGCCGATAAGAATGGTATCGACCTTCTCGAGAAGGTTTTCGATAACCCCGATCTTATCGCTCACCTTGGCTCCTCCCAGTATGAGAAGGAAGGGCTTTTTGGGATGATCCCGAACCTGGCTTAAAAAATCTGCTTCCCGAGCGAGAAGAAATCCCGCATAGGAAGGAAGAAACGCCGTGATCCCTTCGGTCGAAGCATGAGCTCTGTGAGAGGCGCTAAAAGCATCCATAACGAAAACGTCGAAAGGGGCAGCCAGGGCTTTCGCAAAAGAAGGATCATTCGCCTCTTCTCCCGGGTGAAAGCGAAGGTTTTCCAAAAGTACCACTTCATCACCGGATCTCTTTTGCATAGCCTCCTCTACTTTTTCTCCCAAACACGTTTCGCAGAAAAGAATTTTCTTCTGCAGAAGATTTTCAAGAGGAGCGATCAGAGGTTTCAAAGAATATTTTGGAACTATTTTTCCCTTGGGACGTCCTAAATGCGAAGCTAAAGCAATTTGCGCACCCTCTTGAAGAAGAGCTTGAATGGTAGGAATATGAGCCCGAATTCTCGTGTCATCCGAAACATGTCCGGAATTATCAAGAGGAACGTTACAATCTACCCGGAGAAGCACCCTTTTTCCCTTGAGAGCGGATGCATCAAAAAGGTTGAGTTGCAACGCTAAAGCCCCCTTTCAAGAATGTACTGCGTGAGGTCGAGAATCCGGCAACTGTAACCCCATTCGTTATCATACCATGCCAGGGTTTTTACCAAATTATCTACTACGGTAGTATGCATGGCTGCAAAAATAGAAGAATGTTGGTCTCCCACAAAATCCATAGAAACGAGATCCCGATCTTCATAAGCGAGGATGTCTTTTAGAGCTCCTTCGGCAGCTTTTTTCATGGAAGCGTTTACTTCTTCTACTGTGGTTGATCGTTCGAGCTCCGTGGTGAGATCCACTACGGAAACATCGGGAGTAGGTACCCGCAAGGCGCCGCCGTTGAGTTTCCCCTTGAGCTCTGGAATAACTAAAGAGATGGCTTTTGCAGCCCCCGTAGTCGTGGGAATGATAGAAAGGGCTGCAGCTCTGCCGCGGCTGAACTTGCTGTGCGGGAAATCCAGCGTTTTCTGGTCGTTAGTATAAGCATGAGCAGTAGTCATAAGCCCTTTACGGATTCCAAAGGTTTCTTGCAAAACCTTCGCTACCGGGGCAAGGCAGTTTGTCGTACAAGATGCATTGGAAATGATATGGTGGCTCTCGGGAAGATACTTTTCTTCATTCACTCCCAGGACGATCGTTATATCTTCGTTTTTTGCAGGCGCGGAAATAAGAACTTTTTTCGCTCCTGCCTGAATGTGTGCATTTGCTTTGTTGGCATCCACAAAACGCCCCGTGGATTCTATAACGATATCCACTCCGAGATCTTTCCAGGGGAGTTTGGAGGGGTCCGGTTCCGCTAAAACCGTAATATCTTCTCCCTCTACCTGGAGATTTGTTCCAGACAAAGAGACTTTGCCGGGGAAACGGCGGTGCACTGAATCGAACTCAAACAGATAAGCCAAGCTTTCGGGTGAAGAAAGATCGTTTATTGCAGCGATGGAAAAGGTGTACTTGGAGTGCCTCTCAAAAAACGCACGTAAGGCGAGGCGGCCTATTCTGCCAAACCCATTGATGCCAACTCGGACATTAGTCATGATTACGTTCCTCCTTTAACTCGTCATACTGAACAGGTCCGGAAATAACTTTTCAGTCAGTTTGGAATATGCGCGTCTTAAGATAACTGATGGATGTAAAGATGCTGTGAAGAATCAAAACCTGTGGCTGGGAATAGGATAGCAAAGAGATCAAAAAGGCTCAAGAGATTCTATTCTCTTGAAATTTTTGGAGAGTTTTGCAGCACGAGATGTTCTATTTTTTTTAGCCGATATTCCACAGTGCTTTTACTGACTTTTTTCTTCAGAGCATTCCCTATTTCCCTAAGGCTTAATGTAGGATTGTCAATGCGTAAAGATAATAGTTCTCCCATTTCCGGAGAGAGATGGGTATCCAGGCCGAGGCGTTGCGCTTCTTTACAGAAAAAAATTTGATGTTCCGAAGCCTGAAGAGATTTTTTGATATTCGCGTTATCGCAATTGACTATTTTGTTTGCTTTGTCACGCATGGAGCGTAATACTGCTATTTCGTCAAGCCGCAGTGCCACAAGAGGGAGTTTTATCATCACGAAAAAAGAATGAATAGATTGGATATCACGTATCATAAGCTCTATTTTCCCGTGACGGAGGCGTGACGAAGCTTTTATGGGTTCTTCCAGGTGTCGGAGGAAAGAAAGTACTTTTTCCATTTCCGAAAACTCGGGGAAACGAATAAGAACATAGTATCCGTTTTGGGGAAAATACTGTCTCCCTCCTCCTCCCCAAAGACCCGCCAGCCATAAAAAAACATGGCTCCGGTCCTCATCAAAAATGTACCGGTTGATTCGGAGAATTTCTTGCAATCGTTCTTCAGGCAAAGTAAAAACAGTTTTTTTAGCATAATTTTTTTCAGGTAGCTGGAGATTTTTTGAAAAAGGAGTTTCCTGCTCCCATTCAGACTGATTCCAAAGTTTTCGAAGCCTTCTAAAAATCCAGAGGCGGGAGCTTCTCAAGACAGGAGATTTTTTTTGCGAGGCGAGACTTCTATAAATTCCTGCCATCTCTATTTTTGCATGAAGGGCGCTTTCTATGGGACGACGGTTCCATTCGTCCCACATGGATTCATTATAATTTCTCATATTCCTGTGAAGGAGTTGCGTATTTGTAAAGGCGTATTATTTCTTCAGCAAGCCTGTTGCTGTTATGACGCAAAAGATCCCTCTCGATTGTAAGAAAATCCTCGGCGATACATGTATAATCCGAAGATTCCTTGGAGTCTGTAAGAGGTACTGCTCCATCCCTTTTGTATTTTTCTATGATATTTTTAGGGATAGTTCCGTTATTTGCAAAAACATAATCGGGCCATTTTTGAAGCAGTTTCTTGATCCAGAAGATATGGTCTTCGAAGGAAAGGAATTCAGTCTCTCCGGGCTGTGTCATGAGATTAGCCACATAAATAATGGGTTTCCCGGATTCCCGCAAGGCTTTTGCGATATCTGGCACAAGAAGGTTCGGCAAAACACTCGTAAAAAGACTACCCGGTCCGAGAACAAGGATATCCGCTTTTTCAATGGCTTCTAAAATTTCAGGTAAAGGAGTTACATCCGAGGGCTCAAGCCATATATCACGAATAAAAGAGCCTTCTTTGCTTATCTCCAACTCACCTCGAAGAATTCTTTCATCCTGAAGTTTTGCCGTAATTTGAATTGCTTCGGTGGTAACGGGAAGGACTCTTCCGCGAATTGCAAGAAGATTATTCATTTCCTCTACGGCAGTGCGGAAATCACCTGCAATTTCAGTAGCCGCAAGAAGAATAAGGTTTCCTAAATTATGCCCCGAGAGCTCTCCCCGATCGAATCTAAAGTTCAGGATATTATTCAGATAGTTGTCATCCTCCGCAAGAGCCACAATACAGTTTCGAATATCTCCCGGAGGGAGCATCCCCCATTCTTGCCTGAGTCTCCCCGAGCTACCTCCCTCATCGCTTACCGTTACTACAGCGGTAATGTTTCGAGTGTATCGCTTTAGTCCTCGCAAGAGAGTGGAAAGCCCCGTTCCTCCTCCAAGAGCTACGATATGCGGTCCCATGGAAAGTCGAAGATGCTGGGCATGACGAATCTTTTCCTCCCTTCTTCGCAAAAGAGAAGACGTTTTTTTTCGGGATCCCCTTTGTACATACAATCCCAAAAGAACAGTACTTCCAAAAATTCCCGCTAGGGCGCCAAGGAAAAAATCACTCCATGCTCCAGACACTAATATTCCTCCTTATCGATATCTCTATGCAGAACCCGCACAGGAATTTCGCAGGAAAGGAAGTATTCATGCATTTTTTCTACCACCGCCACGGAACGATGACGTCCTCCTGTACATCCTACCGCAATATGAATAAGGTTTTTCCCCTTGGTCAAATAATACGGGAGAACACTATTAATGAGGGAACACGCAGAATCCAGGAAAATTTTCGCTTCGGGGTATTGAAATACAAAGTCTAGAACGGCTTTATCTTTTCCGGTAAAGTAACGTAATGTTTCGTAGTAGTAAGGATTGGGGAGAAAACGAACATCAAAAAGGTAATTACAGTTTTCAGGAGTGCCGTATTTAAATCCAAAAGAAGAAAGTTCTAAAGAATAAACGTGCTCGAGGTTTGCGAGAATCTCTTTTGTGATAATATGTTGCAGTTTTTGGATGGAGAGCGTAGACGTATCTATTACCCTGTCTGCCAGGGCCTTAATTGGAGAAAGTAGTTTCCGCTCTTGCTGAATTGCCTCATACAAAGAAAGTCCCCGGAAAGGGTGCTGTCTTCGAGTCGCTTCATAGCGCTCCAGGATTTTTTGGTTTTCTGCATCAAAAAAAAGGATGCTTGTTTTTTCGATGCGGGAACGAATTTCGTGAGCGATGAGAGGAATTTTTTCAAGAAAAACGTCCCCCCTGATGTCAATTCCTGCAGCTACTCCCTTTTCCAAAGCTCCTTTATGGTGTTGCAGTATGTCTATCAGCTGTAGCAATAGTGTAGGAGGAATGTTGTCGATAACAAAAAAGCCCTGGTCTTCGAACATGTTAAGGGCTGTGGATTTACCACTTCCGGAAATCCCCGTAACGATAAAGAAACGAGGTATTTTTAAGGGTTTTTCTTCGGCGTTTACGCTTCCTTCAACGGTGATGTTCATGTCCACATTCTCCTCCCCAGCCCTGAGCAATTTCTACGGCATGCCGCAATGCCGGAGCGACGGCCTGAACACATTCCAAAGCTCCTCTCCTGCTCCCCGGAACGGAAAGGATAATACATTTTTCAAACAGCACTCCTCCTCCCCTCGAAAGGATGGCCTTCGGGTTTTTTACAGCAGAGCTGAGGCGCATAAACTCCCCAAATCCAGGAATAACTTTCTCACCCATTTCAAGAAGAGCATCGGGAGTAACGTCTCGAGGGGATATACCGCTCCCTCCCGTAAGGACTATAATATGACATTGGTTTCCTTTGATCCAATTTCGAAGAGTTTCTTGAATTTTATCTTTTTCATCGGGCACAATAGTGTAATGCGTAACATCGACACCAATTCTTTGAAAAAAAGAAACTAAAGCAGGTCCGGATGTATCCTTTCTCTCTCCCCGGCTTCCTTTATCACTTACCGTAATAACTCCTCCTTTAAGAGGAGGAAAAAAACGAAGTGATGCAGAAACCTCCAGAGAGGTCTCTGCAAAAGAGGTGATTTCGCATTTTTCAGAAGAAGAGAAAGAGATCCTTCCCCAACATGCATCTTCTTTGCCGTTACTTACATACCAACCGAGCGGAAGTGCTTGAGCCGGAGAAACTACTATTTCTTCGGCCTTTTCCGAGGAAGAAAAGGCATGGTTTTTTTTGTTTTTCCCCGGGAAAGACAAAAGCAACTTCCCCTTCTCTTTTTCCGTGGGAGCGGCATAAAGCGTGGTGGGAAGGGATTGCCCTTCGACAGGGCTATAAATTTTCAGAATCCGGGCAGACTTGGGCTTCATTATATTCATAGGTGCCACTTTTTCCTCCCGTTTTTCGAAGCAAACGAATGGATTCGATAGACATTCCTTTATCGATTCCTTTACACATATCATATATCGTAAGAGCCGCTACGGAAACCGCAGTAAGAGCTTCCATTTCCACACCGGTAGTTTCCTGAGCTTTAACTGAGGCTACAATGCGTACCGATTTGCGTTCCGGATGCATTTCACATAACACCCGTACTCCGGAAAGCATAATCGTATGGCATAGAGGAATCAACTCCGGTGTTTTTTTGGCTCCCATTATTCCGGCTGTTTCCGCAATGGAAAGGACATCTCCTTTGCGTACTCCTTGGTTTTCCAGGACACTCCACAAATGTTCCGGAAAAGAAATCCACCCTTCTGCGAAAGCCTCGCGAAGAGTTTTTTTCTTATCCGACACATCCACCATGAGAGGGTGTCCTTGGTGATCCAAATGTGTAAAAACCATTATTCTTATCCTCCTATGGAAGACATGTGGCAATTACCTATGTGTGCTATTTTTTGCCACGTCTCTGGTTTTGCCATCAAAGCTTTTTGCATAATAGCCCAAACCATCTCCGGGTTTTTCGAAGCAATGGCATTTTTTAAAGAAAAAGTATTTTCCGAGAAAAGGCAAGGTTTTACTTCCCCTGTTGCGGTAATACGCAAGCGATTGCAGGTGGCACAAAAATGATGTGACACTGCAGCAATAATGCCGAGTTTTTGTCCCGTCTTTTTATGGACATAATACTCTGCGGGACCAGCACTATGGTCTTTTTTATTTACGAGTTGCCACGAAGAAGGATCCGGAAGAATCCGAAATATCTCGTCGGAAGAAAGGAAACGATCCCTTCCCCAAACATCGTTATCCAAAGGCATAAACTCAATGAAACGCAAGGTAATCCGTTTTTCCCGAGCAAAGGCTAGAAGATCCATAATCTCGTCGTCGTTAAAACCACGCATAAGCACGGTATTTATTTTGATTGGAAGCTTCTCACGGCAAGCCGCATCAATGCCATCTAAAACATTGGAAAGGGAGCCGCATCGCGTAATTTCCTTGAATTTTTCCGGATTTAGAGAATCAAGGCTTATATTCACTCCGGAAATTCCAATTTCCCGAAGCGCTACCACATGTTCTGCGAGAAAATGCCCATTTGTGGTAATGGTAAAATGCATGTCTGGTAACGTTTTCTTAGCTTTATCAAGGAAATCCATAAAACCTTTACGTACGAATACTTCTCCACCAGTAAAACGAGTCTTCTTTATTCCCATCTCCCAAAAAGAGCGAAGTAAAAAAAGCACGTCTTCATAGGAAATGATTTTTTCATGTTCGATAAACGGGATCCCTTCAGCGGGCATGCAATATTGACAACGGTAATTACACCTATCCGTGAGGGAAATCCTTATATATGTAATGTGACGCCCCCGCTTATCCTTTAACTGTTCCATCGATAACCTCCAAGTTCTTCTATGGCCTTTTTCCATTCTGGATCCTCGGTAGTTTTTAAAAAGGCTTGAATTCCCGGATGAGACATGTACCTCTGGGGAATAATGATTTCAAAAGGCTCCTCACAGAGAGGGATAAAATCGAGAGAAAAAACATCTGCCGCAGCCTTAATGCCAATCATGGCTTGGACTTCTCCTCCGGCAATCATGGCGGCTCCATGAACATGGCCTGAACAAAGATGGTCGTATCCTTTTATTTCACCAGGTTTCATCTTCTTTTTTTGCAACAGCATGTCAAGAAGCGATCTCGTACCGGCTCCCATCTGGCGATTGACAATTGTAACATCCTCCCGGAGGAAGTCCTCTATGCCGCCAATCTTCAGGGGGTTACCAACCTGTACGATGATACCTTGGGTACGCCAATAAAGAATTTGGCGGTACATGTCCTGAAGTCCTAGTTGAAGAAGAAAAGGAGTATTGTACTCTCCCGATTCCGAATCCACGAGATGTGTTGCTCCAAGATGTGCTTCTTTTCTTTTTAAAGCTGCGAGACCGCCCAGGCTCCCAGAAGAGCGTATTAAGAGCTCTCCTCCATAAAAGGGAATTCTTCCTTGGATAAGGTCGATACCGGGGTCATTAGATCCTTGATAAAGGATTTTTGCAAAATCGGAGAAATCCTTTTTTAGCCAAACATTCAGAAGATCGTTTTTTTGATATTCATAGGATTCTTCCGGAAGTATCGCGATTGCTTCAGCTTCTGCCATGGATCGTAAAGAGCTCGATCCGGAGCGGAGGGGAAAGGTATAAAGCGTATCGTCGATCTCGACTGTACGTACCCGAAGCCACTCTCGCACGCCTCTCGAAGAGGAATAAGGGGTAAGGAGAGAAGCTTTCCTTTTCCCCCTTGGGAAAAGAGAGTCCAAGAGAGTTTCGCTCTTGAAAGATCCCTTACGCATAAGGGCAATAAGAGGATATACGATCCCCCATAAAGTAACCAGAGTCGACATAGGGAAGCCTGGTACTCCCACAACAGGGACATCCTGAATGGCTCCAAGAATGGCAGGCCGCCCAGGTTTAGTCCGTACTCCCCGAAAAAAGATTTCCCCCATGTCTTGTAAAATTTCGAGGGTGTGATCTCTTTTTCCCTTTGCAGTTCCGGCACCGATAAGAATGATGTCCGAAGTTTCCAAGGCGGCAGAAACCGCTCTTTTTATATCTGCAACATTATCTTTTACGGGAGGAAACGTGTGCGCAGAAACGCCCCATTCCTCAAGAGTTTTCTGTACCAGGAGAGAATTTGTATTAAGGACTTTCCCTTTAGGCAAAGAACTGTTCCCCCAAGTTTCAAAAGGAACAAGCTCTTCCCCCGTAGGAATAAAGGTAACCCGGGGCAGAGAGAAGACTCTCACCGAATCTATCCCGGCAGCAAGAAAAAGAGATGCCAATTCGGGAGTAACTTGTTCGTATACTCTTCCGATCAAATTCCCCTGGGAGACATCTTCCCCAATGGTTCTAATATTTTCCCAAGATGAGACGGGTTCTTGAATCAAAATAGTGTCCGCCGCTCCATAGGAAACATCTTCAACCATAATGACGGTATTGAAGGGTTCCGGCACGCAAGAGCCGGTGTTGACCCAAAAGTAGTTATCCGGTGATATCGATTTCGGGTTTGTCGGTGTAGCGCCGTAAGAATCCGAAGCGCAGAGTGCAAAACCGTCCACTGCAGAAGCATGATAATGAGGGATGTTATTTCCCGCAGTTATAGAGGTAGCCAAAACACATCCTACAGCTTCGGATGTGGGACGCAGGTCCACTCTTTTTTTTTGGAAAAAAGATCTTTTTTCGTATGCTTCGCTTATAATTTGCCAAGCCTCTTCAAGCGCGACATGGCTTCTATATTTCTCTACCATAGCATGACCTCCACAGAATCCCCTTTTCGAAGAGTTTCTTGATCTTCCTGAAGAACGATGAAACCTTTTGTTTCCCGAAGGGCTGAAATATAACCGGACCTCGCTTGCCTGGGAATGACTTCTCCCGAAGGTGTAAAAGTGCAGGGAATAAATTCTTCAACCCCCGTTTTCCCTATGACATCGCATGCAAGAATAGTTCTCACTACGGACAGACAAGGCTTTTCAAATCCGAGCATGGATTGAAGCAAGGGAAGAACAACACTCAAAAACACCACTATACAAGAAAAAGGGTGCCCCGGAAGGCCGAAAGCAATCTTGTGCTCTTGCCGGTTCCCTGCAATAAGAGTGGGCTTTCCTGGCTTTATATTGACTCCATGCACTAAAAGCCCTGGAGAGGAAAGGTTCTCACGAAAGAGGGCTTCACAAAAATCCCGGGTACTTACGGAAGATCCGCCGCTAACAAAAACAATGTCATTTTCTTCCAGAGCGGAAACAAAGATTTTTTGTAATTGAGAAAAATTATCCGGAGAAATTCCATAATAGGAAGTAATGCATCCCCATTCTTCTAAAATACTTCGAAGTACCCAGCTGTTAGCATCTCGTACGCATCCTCGAGGAAGCTCCCGAGCCTCTACGGGGAGAATTTCATCTCCGGTACTTATAATTCCTACTCGTATTTTCATGATGGGGATTTGAGTTATTCCTGCGGACGCAAGTAAGCCGATATTCGCAAAATCTACTTGTTCGCCCCGACAAAGGAGAGGATTACCTTTTAAAATTTCCTCTCCTCGAGAGACAACATAGTTCCCCGAAGGAACGCTTGAAGGAATCTCTATAAAATCTCCGATTTTCAAAACGTTTTCCTCCATGATTACGGAATCGAAATCATGGGGGATTTCTCCTCCCGTGTATATGCGAATGGCCGTTCCTGGAGCTCCTGCCCTTTCAGGGGCTTTGCCCATGGGGACTTCTCCTGTAACTGTAAGAAAAGCGGGGGAAGAAGATGAAGCTCCTTGCGTATCCGAACTCATCACAGCATAACCATCTCGGAGGCTTCTTGAAAAAGGAGGGTAATCCAAAGGGGAAAGCACATCCTCGGCAATATGTTTTCCAAAAGATCTCTCAAGGGGGAGAGTTTCCGAGGGCATGCTCCAAGGAAAAGCAAGAGCGGATTTTACTAGGGGAAAAACCTTTTTTCTAGATGAAAGCGATTTAAGGAATTCCGGCATGTGAGTATTTTTCTCCTTATTTTAAAATAATGTTTGAGGATTACCGAAAATCCCAAGGAAAGCAAGGATAAAAAATGTTACATATGCACTACAAGAGTGGGATATCCTTTTTGCCGGAGGTTTTTTTCAAGTTTTTCCGCATCTGCTCGAGTTTTTCCTGCAATCACACGAACTCTATAATAGGTTTTCCCATTAACGGTTCCCGTGGTGATAACAACATTTCCTTCGGTTTTTTGCAGTTTTCTCATCAGCGAATTTGCCTGATCACGTTGCGTAAAGGCTCCTACCTGAACCCCCCAAGAATAATCTCCGAGACCTGAAGCAGGTTTTGATGGCGGCGGAGAGGTTACTTTTGGAGTTGCAATATTTTGAGGTTTAGGCTTTGCTTGAGGAGCTACAGGCTGATCTTTACGCGTAACGGGAACCGCTATCTGTATAGAAGAACCCGTCTGTAAAACGGGAGTCGGCACATTTTCCGCTTTCCCCGGGTTTCCCACGTAATTTTCTTCTTGTTTTTTTTCTCCCGGCAATGCTATTACGGGTTCTTTTTCTGCAGAAAGATGCGATTCAGGAGAAACTATCGACGCACTATCAGTTTTCCCTGTTCCAGGAAGAAAGAAGAGCTTGACACCCACCACGAGCAACCCCAAGGCAACAATGCCTACAAGAGGAAGCATTAATTGTCCAAAGGCAAAAAGCGGTCGTCTCATTTTGTATCGTCGTGTTCTACGGGTTCCCATAATTTCCTCCCACACCTTTTCTTGCACACACTCGACCGAAGGCTTTACTTTATTGCGTACATTCAATAAATAACAAAAAATCCTTCCCGGGCATTCTCTAGAAATATTTTTAAAACGAACAAAAAAATAAACTGAAAAACTCGACCCGTATTCTGGGAAAAGGAACGCCCGGGAAAACAACCCTCTCATCTGTTTATATTGTTGTACTTGTTACCACGCGAAGAATCAAGCGGTATACCTCAAAAACATCACTCATAAAGATTCCCAAAAAAGCTTTTAAAAAACGTAAAGGAATTTGAAGGAATCAGTTTTTTTGTTTTCTTCTCAAGATCGCAGGTTTATCGATCTCCTCCATAGGAAGTCCATTGATAACAAAAAGATCTTCCCCATCCGTAATGGAGCGCACTTCCCCTTCTTCAAGCTCCAGCCTTTTGCCTCCGTGAGTTCTGTCCGCAACCTGTCCGGAAACGGTTTTTGAACCGGATAACAAATGAGTAAAACCGGTAGCAATAACGGTGATCATAATGGATTCTTCCATGGAAGGATCCAGCACGTGCCCCCAAATAATACTTGCGTCTTCATCAGCGGCTTCGGTAATAACTTGAGCTACTTGATGGATTTCATGAATACCGACGTTAGGCCCGCCGGTAACGTTGAAAAGAACTCCCTTTGCGCCGGTCATAGAGGATTCCATGAGGGGGCTGTTAATGGATGCTCGCGCTGCCGTGTGAGCACGATCTTCCCCGGAGCCTTCTCCTATTCCCATAATGGCAGAACCCGCATTGCTCATGACAGTTTTTACATCGGCAAAGTCCACGTTGACAAGGCCCGGGCGAAGGATAAGATCGGTTACGCCCTGAACAGCTTGACGAAGCACATCATCCGCCAAGGCAAAAGTGTCGGAAAGAGGCGTCGTTTTATCTGCAAGCTGTAAAAGCTTGTCATTAGGAACGACAATAAGGGCATCTACTTTATCGCGAAGACGTTCGATACCTTCGTTGGCCTGGGTAATACGCCTTTTACCTTCAAATTTAAAAGGCCGGGTAACTACCGCTACTACCAGAGCTCCCAGCTCCTTGGCAACTTCTGCAATAACGGGAGAGGCTCCCGTGCCCGTTCCTCCGCCCATTCCGGCTGTGATAAAAACCATATCCGCGCCGCCCAAGGAAGCTTTTATTTCATCCGCAGACTCTTTCGCAGCCTGAAAACCTATCTCAGGATTTGCACCCGCTCCGAGCCCTTTCGTCATTTGCGCTCCAAGAACGATTCGGTTTTTCGTCTCCGAGCGTTCCAAATGAGCGATGTCGGTATTGGCAGCTATAAATTCAACCCCCGCCACGCCACTTTGAACGATATGGTTAAGAGCGTTATTGCCTCCTCCGCCTATGCCAACAACCTTTATAACTTCTCGAAACTGTCTCGTGGGTTCTTCAATTTGGAACATCTCAGGCATAACGAAACCTCCATCCCCGTACTTCTTTATTATTTTGTGTCAGGAAAACTCTCGACTTGGGTAAACTTAAAACAGCTCTTTCATTATATCCCGCAGAGTGTTAAAAGCACTCCCCTTTTTTAAAGGCTTTCGGTTTTTCTTTTTCGAAGTTCCTCCCTTAGGGAGAAAAACCTCTTGATGTACGTCCTGATCGGGATCGATATATTTCATGGGGTTTTTTTCTTTTTCCACCACGTAGCGGATAATGCCAGCTGCAGTAGCGTATTCCAAACCGCTTCTTCCTGGCGGAAGCTTTTGATTATCCGTGGGAAAAGCCAGGCGTACCGGAAGATCCAAAGCATCTGCAAAAATATTCTCTACTCCTGCAGTATTTGCGACTCCTCCAGTAAGGGCAATTCCAGCGGGAAGCATAGTAATGCCCGTTTTTTTAACTTCTCTTTTTATGTACTGCTCCGTAAGTTCTTCGAAACGGCATCCCACAACATCCAGAACATCCTTCACCGTACACACATATGTTTTGCCTCGCGAATCGAACTCAAGCTGATCCGAATAGGATGCGGGATCTTCATCGAGAGAAACTTCCTTTTTCAACGCCTCCGCTTTGCTCAAAGGAATTCGTAACACGCAGGCGAGATCGTTGGTGATATGATCGCCTCCTATGGGAATGACCGAAAGGTATTTTGGTTTCCCGTCCGTGTAAAGGGCAATGCCGGTTGTCCCACCCCCGACATCAATCATAAGAGAGCCCGCATCAGTCTCTTCCGAGGTTAATACTCCAAGGGCACTGGCAAGCGGTTTTATCACAAATCCTTCAAGCTGCAAACCCGCTTTCCTGATACAGGTGGCCACATTTTGTACGGCCGCAGTAGGCATAATTACCGATTGGAGTTCAATTTCCAGACGCACACCAGTCATACCGAGAGGATCGTCGATACCCGGCTGACCGTCAATGGAATAAACCACGGGGATGGTATGAAGAATGCTTTGATTCGACGCTACCGTCACCTGAGTACGTGCAGCTTCGATAACCCGCTCAATATCTTCACGGGTAGTTTGCCTGGGAACACGACCAAGAGCAATCATGCCCTTGGAGTGGATGCTCTGGACTTCTCCTCCTCCGAAAGCTACGGTAACACTTTCTACGGGAAGTCCCACCATTTTTTCCGCATCCTCCACGGCAGCCCGGACAGATTCAACAGCCTGCTCAAGATTGACAATAAGCCCTTTCCGTATCCCTCTGGATGGAGCTTGACCGATTCCAATTATCTGAGCGTTGGCGGAAGTCTCATCCCGTTCCGCGACAACAACAACAACCTTACTTGTCCCTATGTCCAGCCCAATAATTAGATTTGGCAGACTGTTCAAAAGACCTCTCTCCCTTCACAAGGCAGGGTTAAAATAATTCCTGTACGATGATTTTATCCGGGTACGTCGCATCAATGCGCATTTTTTGAGAAGTTCTTTTTAATTTTTGAGACAAAGTTTCGATAGCTTTGTCTACATTTACCCAATACTGCGGTTTTTCTCCATCAAGAACTATCAAAAAATTTTCAATTTCAAGGAGTACTTGAAAATGTGTTCCCTTTTTCTGAACGGTAAAAGCCGGAGCTTTCTTTAAAAAACTGCTCCCGGAAAGGATTTGAATATATTTCTCTATTTTATCCAAAGGAGCGAGAGCATTGCAAACTTGCTGTCCAGGAGAGCCAGAAATTTGAGAAAGTGCCACGGGCGGGTTAAGCCCTTCTCCCCAAATAATTCGAGGAACCGAAGGAGATTCTTTTTCTTGAGAAAATCTCCAAGCCCTTCCTTCACGCGCAACATTCCAAAGCGCATCCTCCCAATATATTTGCATAAAAACCTCTAAAGGCTTTACACGAATAACACAGGATCGCCAAGGAATATAGCGACACGAAATATCTACGGGATATCTTTTTTCCAAATCTTTTCGGATTTCCGGAAAGGAGAAAAAAGCTCCCGGGAAAAACCGTAGCTTCCGGCACTCAAGGAAGCGATCCAATACCTCAAGGTAGCGGGGAGGCCCCTCCAGAAAAAGATTCTTTAAGCGAAAGAGCTGATAATGATTTTCCGCTCCTCCTAGAATTCCCAAAAAAAAGCTCAGAATGCAAAAAAGCCTAAGTAAAGAGGATTTCCGAATCTTCAAAACCCACAAAACGCACCTCGGGGTACAGGGAAACCCCTGTATTTTCTTTTACCCTATCTCTACAAAAAAAAATGAGATTAAGGATGTCTCGAGAGGATGCTTCGTCATGGTTTTCTATAAAATTTGCATGCTGCAAAGAGACCCGAGCTCCTCCAGAAATCATTCCTTTGCAACCACTTATATCTAAAAGCCGTCCCGCAAAATCTCCTTCAGGATTTTTAAAAACGGAACCCGCAGTTTTTTGTATGATCGGCTGTCCTTGCCTTTTTTCCGCAAAAATTGCCAGATTTTTTTGCAAAATTTCAAGAGATTTCTTGTGAAGCTCTAAAATGCATCCCAAAAGAACGCATGGTTTTTCGGAAAGCGAGGAAAAACGATATCCCCAGCGAATATCCTCTCCGGAAACTTTTTGTATCGTGCCATCCGGAAAAAGAAGATCCACAGACTGCACAAGATCTCCTATGCATTCCCCCTGAGTGCCAGCATTCCCCACAAGAGCTCCGCCAAGGCTTCCAGGAATTCCAAGGGTAAACTCGAGGCCGGAAAGAGAATTTTTCAGAGAGAATTTGAGAAGCTCCCCAAGGGGAACTCCGGAATCCGCATAAACTTTTATTCCATGCGATGAAGTTCCTTCCAGGATAGCGATGGTATGCAGTTTTTCGGTAAAAACAACATGCCCAGCAACTCCATTATCGGAAATAAGGACGTTGCTCCCTCCTCCGATAACGGCATAAGGCATTTCTTGGTTGAAAATTTCCCGGAAAAGCGCCACAAAAGTTTCCCGTTCCTGGGGGAAATAAGCGTAAGAAGCTTTCCCTCCCACGCACCACGTGTTTTTCTGATTTAAAGGGTATTTTTCATAAAAGAACGGGCATACCCTCTCAAAATGTTTTTGCAAGCACCGGAGAGACCGCATTTTTCCTCGCCTCCTCTTCCTCCAGAAATTTTTGAAGGATTGGACCAAGAAGGTTCACATTTCCTGCTCCAAGAGTAAGAATCAGGTCCCTTGTTCCCAAGGACTGAAGAATGCGTTCTCGAGCCTCTTCCATATCATTACAATACGTGCAATTATAGCCTTTTTGAATCATGGAACCTTCAATATCCTTTGAAGAAATTCCCCAAAGATTGGATTCATCCGCAGAATATATGGGGAGAAGAAAAACTTTATCCCCCACCGCAAGAGCCTGGGCAAAATCTTCGTACATAGCAGCTGTCCGGGAATATCGATGGGGTTGAAAGGCTATCAAAAGCCGACGATCCGGAAATATGTTACGCAAAGCCTCCAAAGTAGCGCGAATTTCCCGCGGATGGTGCCCATAATCATCGTAAATGAGGACTCTCTCTTGGGAATAAACTTTTTGAAGGCGGCGTTTAGCTCCGCAAAAACCGTGAAGCCCCTGAGCAACGACATCAAAAGGAATCCCAAGGGAGATCCCCACGGCGCATGCGGCCAAGGCGTTAAGGGCGTTGTGATTTCCGGAAAGGCGCAAACGGATTTCTCCAAGAGCTTTTCCCTCATGCCTTACCGTGAAGAGGACTCCCCCACCGGGGATATGCTGGACGTTAGCCGCCTGCCAATTACAGGATGTATCCCATCCGTAGGTTACAACTTCTCTTCCTTCGGGAATTTTACAACAATCTAAAAGGTCTTTTACGCCCTTATCCGCAGCACAAAGAATGATGCTACTTTTTCCCTTAGTTTGCTGAAGAAAACGACAGAAGCTTTTTCGTACGGATACGATATCGGGATAATGATCCACGTGATCCCAGTCGATATTCGTCACAACGCCAATGGAACATTGAAAAAGTTCGAAAGACCCATCGCTTTCGTCAAGTTCCGCTACCATATGATTACCTTCTCCGAGCTTAGCGTTACCTCCTATATCACAAAGCTCGCCTCCGATGGCAACAGAAGGAGAAATACCACCAAAATCAAGGATAAAAGCTATCATGGAAGATGTGGTGGTTTTCCCATGAGCTCCCGCAACGCCGATACCAATGCTTTCGTTAAAAAGCATGCTAAGTATTTCCGCTCGCTTCGCTATGGGAATACCTGTTTCTTTAGCATAAAGGAGTTCCGGGTTTTGAGGGGAAATAGCGCTGCTATACACAAGGAGATCCACAGCCTCCTTTTCAAGATGTGTCTTATCATGCCCCATAAAAATGGGAACTCCTTCGTGCAGCATTTTCTCGAGGTAAGAAGAACGTGACATATCACATCCGCTCACTTTATGTCCCTTTTCGAGAAGCAGCTGCGCTAAAGCGCTCATTCCGGCACCGCCTATCCCCATCAGATGGATTTTGCATGATTTTTTTCCAAGAAATCCTCTATTATTCACCGGGGACATCTCCCTTCATATGCTTTACCATAATAGCTTGAAAAATTCGTCGACTTGGCAGGCTATCCTGAGTACCATTACTTTTTCTCTCTTGGGGTAGCTCTCTCTGCACAGTAAGAACATGGCGCAAACGTTTCTTAAGTTCAGAAAAAGGTTCGTTTTCTCTCCAGAAGTCCCCTCCTCCAAGATCTTTAAAGCATTGGGCGTTTTTTTCCTGATGTCCGTCGGAGGACTTGGCAAAAGGGATTATAAGTCCTGGTACGTTATAAGCAAGAAGTTCCGCCAAGGTTGATCCGCCTCCTCTTGCAATTACAGCAGATGCTACGGTATAAAGGGGAGACATATCCCACTGGGGTTCGAGAAAAGTGATGTTTTTCTCTTTTTTCCCCTCGCAAGCTTCTTCTTTTGATAAGATAAGAAAGTGGCAATCCGCATAATCTTTGCTGGAAGCCAGCTTGAATGCTAGCTCAACTAAAAGCGAACTCCCCAAGGATCCTCCGAAAACAAGAATGATTTCTTTTGAAGGAAACGCTATCCCGGGAACTAGTTTATTCCATGCGTCCAAAACATGCAAATGCTGTAAATTTCGAACAGGAATGCCGGAAAAGATCTTTTTCTCTTTTTCGATAAAAAGACAGGTAGGCCACCCCGTACAAACGGGTATTCCCAAGCGTACAGCGAAACGAGTAGTTTTTCCGGCAAGGACGTTCTGTTCATGAATTACCGCAGGAATCCCGAGAATTTTCGCCGCCACGATAAAAGGGACACAAAGATAGCCTCCAAAAAGGAAAAATGCCTGGGGAGGCTTGGAAAAAAATCTTGCGAACAGACGGCATGTTACGTAAGCCATGCTCATATACCGCCGTAATGAAGAAAAACCTGTCGTCCCGCGAGGCGATCCGGAAAGAGGTAGGAACGTTGGCTTTTTTTCAAAAAAATCGTAAATTTTTTTCTCAAGGTCCCTGTTGCCCGTATAATACTCTACTCTGGAGCCTTCTTTTTCTTCAAGCCATGTTCCAAAAACCACGGAAGGAATGATATGCCCCCCCGTACCTCCTGCAACGATAGCATAGGATTTTGTGTTTTTTCCCATCAGAATTCGTATCCGTACTGGTTAGCATTTCCTTGACCCATCCGATAGGAAATATTGAGTAAAAAACCCAGTTTTACCCAAGATGTAATCATGGAACTTCCTCCGTAACTAAGAAAAGGACAAGGCATTCCCGTAAGAGGAAGAAGATTGAGAACCCCGGCGAAATTAATTAAGACAGGAAGAAGAAGGCTTAAAGATATTCCCCAAAAAAGCGTTCGGTGTAATGCGGTGCTACATTGATAAAACATTGTTTGCAAAAATGCTACAAAACTCATATATAATATCATGATTGTGCCGGTTCCTATCAAACCATATTCTTCTCCAATGCTCGAAAGAATATAATCGGTATGCGTTGCTGGAAGATAGTTGAGTTTTTGCATTCCCCTGCCTATTCCCACGCCGGAAAAACCACCATTTGCAAAAGCGATAAGCCCTTGTATTGTCTGGAACCCAAGATCGAGAGGATCTTTCCACGGGTCGAAAAGCGCAAGGATTCTTCGAAGTCGATAAGGGCGAAAAAGCACAAGGGGAACCAGCATAACAAAAGCAAAAACGGAAGAAAGAAGAGGAAAAAGCCACCCTTGAGCTTGAATTACCATTCCCATACCTATTGCAAACAGAAGAATCGAAGTCCCCATATCAGGTTGAAGAAGAACAGGAATAACGCTGACAAGAATAATAATGAGAACGATCACAAAGGTTTTTATTGTCTTTTCTTCCCGCAGAAAAAGTTTTTTTGCCACATGCATTACCATGAAAAGCGACAAGACCTCAGAGGGCTGAATGGAAAGGGGGCCCAAACGGATCCACCGTGCGGCTCCTCCCGCGCTTTTCCCGATACCGGGAAGAAAGGGAAGAAAGACAAAAAGCAGAGCAAGAAGCCAAAAAACCCCGCTATGTTTTACAAGCAGGTCCATGGGGAAAACATAGGCCATGGCCATGCAGAAAATACCTGTTAAAAGCCACAGAAGCTGCTTGAACCCTATGGCATAAGGATGCCCCGTCATTCTAATGGCCTCTTCGCTTGTGGTGGATACAATTACAATAATGCTGAAAAGCGAAAGGAAAAGAGGTATAAGCCATAAAAGAGGGGCCTTTCTTCTTTGGATCATGACAACAAACCCAGGCGCTTTGTCTCCGGATTAAAGCATGTTTTTCCCACAAGCTCCCGGAAATGTTCTCCTCTTTTTACATAACTTTCATAGGCATCCCAACTTGTGCATGAGGGCGAAAGAAGAATCGTGTCGCCTTCTTCTGCAAGGCTCAGGGCCCGGAGATACGCTTCTTCCAGCGTGGAATGCACAGAAAAGATTTCACTCTTTCCTCGCAGGGCCTTTTCCAAAGCTCTAGCCTCTGCGCCAAATAAGATCGCTCCTCGAGCGTTTTGAGAAACTGCTTGGGCAAGTTCTTGATAGTCTTCTCCTTTTCCTTTCCCTCCTAAGAGGATAAGGATCCGGCCTTCCAGAGATTCCAAGGCTGTTATTGTGGCAGCAACGTTGGTTCCCTTGGAATCATTAATAAAAGTCACTCCATGTTGTGTCCCGAGGTTTTCGCAACGGTGAGGAAGAGCCATAAATGTCTGAAGTCCTTGGAGTAACTCGGGGAAAGGCTCTTTCTTCCGCCAGAGAGAGGCTAGAGACGCTGCAAAAGCGGCATTTTCCACATTATGTTTTCCAAGAAGAGGAAGGTCTTTCTTCGGATTAAAAAGAAATAATTCTCTTCCCTCTTTCCGCAAAAACACTTTTTGAGCTCCCGCAATAAGAGCTTGTTTTTTTTCTTTTCCTCCTCCTTTTTCTTCATCTTCCCAGAAAAAGGGGAAAATTTCCGTTCGAGAAGGAAAATCTTTCTGCGAAAAAAATGAGGAGTCTTTTTCTCGAAAAATAAAGACCGAGGGGACATCGTTTTTCAAGAGTCGCAGGATATTTTTTTTTGCCTCGATATAATCCTCATAGTTTCCATGCCAATCGAGATGATCCGGTACGACATTGGTAATTCCAGCCCCGACAAGGCAGGGATTTTGAGCCCAATAAAGCTGAAAACTACTCAGCTCCGCGATAACGCAACTATAATCTTTAAGCGCGTGCTCTCCCAAGGGGGTGCCGATATTTCCTCCCGAAACCACCTTATCTTCTCCGTAGCATTTTTGAAGAAGATGTGCAAGAAGAGCTACGGTGGTACTTTTCCCGTTGCTCCCCGTAATTCCTATAATATCACCCTTAATATGAGGAGTTACAAAATCCAGCTCTCCCATAAGAGGAATTCCGTTTTTACTTGCCATGACAACTGCCGGAGAAGACGGCGGGATTCCGGAGCTCAAAACTACGAGATCTTGTTCCAAGATTTTCTCCGTATGTCCCTCTTCCCAGGAAATACCGTTGCGGCAAAAAGAAGATCGCGTTTCCGAAGAGATTGAAGAAATTTCGGATACGAAAACAGACATCCCTAGCTGTTTACCTAGCAAAGCAATTGCTTGGCCACTTTTTCCCGATCCGATAACTGTGATGGAAGAAAAATGTTGCTGTAACGGACTGCCCTGGAGCTTGTTCATTCAAATCTCTCCCGAATTTGGATGTTTTTACAAAACAAAATTTTGAAAAAGAGCGAAAAACAATGCCATGGAAACTATATGCAACATGGCGAAACGGGCAACGATATGTGTTTCGCTCATACCTTTAAGTTCAAAATGATGATGTAAAGGGCTCATCGCAAAAAGCTTGCGATGGAAACCATAAATTGCTCCAAGCTGAAGAATGACCGAAAAAATTTCCAGTGCGAAGATACTTGAGAGAGGCAGGAGTATCCATGGATTTACATAAAAAACGCAAGCCCCAAAAAGGAGACCACCCAAAAAATGCGATCCCACATCTCCCATGAAAACCGAAGCAGGATACCCGTTATGCCATAAAAAAGCAAGGGAAATTGCACTCCCCGAAAAAGCTAAGAGAAAAGAGGGGATTTCTCCGTAAAAAAGAGAAAATGCCGATAAGACAGAAAAAGAACAGAGAGAACAGAGAGCGGCGAGTCCGTCAAGGCCATCAGTAATATTGACGGCATTTACAATACCTACTCCCAAGAAAAGCGTTACTCCCACGTCGGCTATTCGTGAAAAGGGAACGAATATGTAGGCTTGTTCACCATATTCATATACGAGAAAAATCCATAGGAAGCAAAAAAATACCTGAGCCAGGAATTTCTGACGGCTTTTGAACCCTTCGCTCGATCGGGAACTGTATTTCAGCCAGTCGTCAATAAAACCTATAGCCCCCATCCCAAGGGGGAAAAGGAAAATCACTGCGGGGATTTCCTGGAAAAATTGTTTTAAAACAACTCCCGTTCCGGCAAAAACAACCAGAAAAACCACTCCTCCCATGGTGGGAGTATTTATTTTCTCCTCGAGATGTCTTGTGGGGCCATATTTTTTTATGTGTTGTGAAATATGACGTTTTTTAAGGACATAAATCCATCCATATTGAAGGAACACTTCCACAAAAAACACCGTAATGAAAAACAAAAAAATATTAAATTTAAAGAAAGACATTTTTCCCCAATTCCTTGACAGCCCGTTCCAATCCGTAAGATCGAGACCCCTTTACGAAAAGAGCATCCCCTGGTTCCAGAGAAATCGTATCGATTGCAGCAAAAAAATCCTCCATGGAATTCAAAAGAACCATGTGCCCTGCAAATTTCCCCGTTTTTATCGTTTGAGAAATTTCAGGAGAATTCCATTCTTCCCCTATAAGAAAGACCTTATGAAAAGGAGAAAGAAGAGAAAAAATCCGAAGATGTGCTTGTAGAGAGAGAACTCCAAGCTCTTTCATTCCTCCGAGAAGGAGGACTTTTTTCCCTTTGAGCGGAAGGGCGGCAAAACTTTTTAAAGAGCTTTCCATGGACTTTGGATTGGCATTATACGATTCGTCAAAGAGGAACACTCCATCATTTCTCGTGATGATATTCCCTCTTCCCGGAGGAACTTCAAAGTTAGAAAAAATCTCATCTATTTTGTTGGAAACCTTGCACCCCATTATTTTGGCCGCCCCCAAGGCATATGCACAGGCATAGGCATGATGCGTACAGTAAAAAGGAGCCTCAAAATCGAGAGCATCTCCCAAAAGAGATATTTGCAACCGAAGGGAAAAAGGAAAGGGTTTTCCCGGATTTTGCCGAACTTCCGCATGCTCAATTCTGATTCCCTCGGAAGAATTTGCATGCCAGCCTACAGGAATGCTTTTATACATCTGAGAGGATGTCGAAAAAAAAGAAGCGAGCATGGGCGTATCCGCATTGAAAAAAACGGTTTCCATATGAGGAGATTCCGTGATCTCCGACTTCGCCTCAAGCACACCTTGGAGACTTGTAAAACCTTCCGTATGAGCCTCCGCTATATCGGTAATGATAGCAATTTCCGGAGTATAGCGAAGAGTCAGATCTCGAATTTCCCCAAAAGAATTGGCTCCAAATTCCAGGATGAGAACCTTCGTATCTTCCGGAGCCGAAAGAAGAGCAAGATCAATTCCTATGGAAGTGTTAAAGCTTTCCCTTGTAGCGTAAGAAGGATACCACTTGGAAAGAACTTGCCGGATAAGGCTTTTTGTCGTAGTTTTTCCAACACTTCCTGTAATACCTATGGTTTTCTCTAAAGGCAACTTTTTATGATGATGCATGCCAAGAACATGCAAAGCTTTTTCCGTGTCTTCCACAAGAAATACAACGCAATTTTCAGGGAGCACATCCGGGAGATAGCTTTGTTTTTCTTTTTCAATAAAAACAACGGACGCGTTCCTTTTTAAAGCATGGGTAATAAACTCGTGTCCATCAGAAATTTTGCCTGGAAGAGCAAAAAAACCATCTCCCGGAGAGACCTTCCGGCTATCTGACCAATACGCTTTTGGAGGAGCGGGAACCTCGTTATTTCCCACAAGGATTTCCGTTTCCAAGCGATCTGTCATAATCTTTCCCTGAAGAAAATCAAGGGGATCGGAGAAAAACTCGTCTTTTTGCTGTTTCATCGGTAAGAAACGCCTCTTTCCCGGGACCAAGCATGGAAAGTTCCCTTGTCGGAAAAGGGTTGACGAACTCCCGCTATTTCAAGATACGTTTCAGGTCCTTTTCCGGCGATGACGAGTATATCCTTTGGCTCTCCCGAGTCAAGGAGATTGTAGATCGCTTCTGCTCGATCCACGATAACCTGGCATGGAATGCGGGGGTTTTCTTCCAGAACCCCCTTGTAATTTTCCTGAGCAATAACATGGGGATCTTCAAATCTTGGGTTATCCATGGTAATGACGATAGCATCCGCATATTTTGCTGCAGCAATTCCCATAAGAGGCCGATTCCCGGGGAAACGATTCCCTCCAGACCCGAAAAGAACTCGCAAGCTACCCCGGCAACACTGGCGGAGAGAGTGAAGGACCTTTTCCAAAGCATCCGGCGTATGGGCATAATCAATAACACAACTAAAATCTCTGTCGGTAAAGTAGCTTTCCATACGGCCGGGAATCTTGGGAATTTCCACCAATCCTTGAAGGATTTGCTCCCAGGGAATACCATAGAGACTAGCAAGAGTCATCGCTCCCAATGCGTTGTAAAGGTTGAATTTTCCCACTAGAGGAAGGCGGATACGACACGGCTTGTTATGAGGGTCAAGAACCTCCATTTCCGTGCTATTCGAGGAGAAGGAAGCGGAGAGAAGCTGAATTTTTTTGTCGTAGCCTTCTTTCAGGCCGTAAGCTGTAGAATGCGAAGAGAATTCTTCATAAAGTCTTTTCCCATAAAGATCGTCACAATTAAGGGCTCCCAGCCACCCCTTCCGTGTGTATGCTTCGAAGACATGTTTTTTCGCTTGAAAATAGTTTTCCATATCTCCGTGATAATCCAAATGTTCCGGAGTTAAATTGGAAAAAATAAGCCCACTGAAAGAACAGCCTTCGATACGTTTTTCTATAACCGCATGTGACGAAACTTCCATAACACAATCGGAACATCCATGATCTCGCATTCTTGCAAAAAAACGTTGCAAATCTGAAGCTTCAGGAGTTGTTCGCCCGGCTTCTTCTTTTTCCACACCATCGGAATATTCAATCGTGCCCAGCAAGCCGCTCCGGGCACCGCCTGCTTCAATGATGGAGCGCAGAATAAAAGCCGTCGAGGATTTCCCGTTTGTTCCTGTAATCCCGGTAAGACGAAGACTTTCTGAAGGAAAGCCGTAAACGATTTCAGATATTTTTCCGAGATATGCCCGCGTATTTTCAACTATTATTTGAGGAGCTTCAAGAGAAAGTTCTCTTTCGCAAAGGAATGCTGTGACTCCCTTGGAAAAGACTTCTGGAGCATAGTTGTGCCCATCCTGTGTTCTTCCGGTAACGCAACAAAAAAGGCTTTGGGGATAAAGTTTTGAGGAATGGGATGTGACATTGGAAATTTCCGGGTTCAAATGATTTTTCAGTACTTTTCTAACCGAAATACCCTGGCTCTCCAAGGCAAAAAGCAATTCCGAGAATAACATAGACGCCACCCTTTCCTCCAAAAAATCCCTACTCTTAATGTTCGCCAAACTCGGGCTCAAGAGCGGAAATTTTCTCCACCATTTGCCGGAATACTGGAGCTGCCACTTTACCGCCCTGATCATTTCCCGATCGCGGCTCTCCAATTACAACAAGAAGAGAAAGCGCGGGGTTTTGAGCAGGCCAAAATCCTACAAAAGAAGCTACGAAATTGTTTTCGGCGTAAACGCCTTTTTGAGCAATTTGAGCGGTTCCCGTTTTGCCTGCCACGGAGATACCTGAAATTTTTGCGGCTTTTCCGGAACCTTCCTCTACAACTCGTAACATGGCTTCTCGAAGCCTTTGTGCGGTAATTTCCGTAAGAACATGATTGCGCATGTGTTGCGCACTTCGATGTTTTAAAGTTCTACTTTCATTTTGTATGAAATCCACGAGGTAGGGCTGGTATAAAATACCCCCATTAGCGATAGCACTAATGGCGGAAATAAGCTGTAAAGGTGTTACCGCAATTCCCTGACCTATGGCAATATTGGCGGGGACAACGCCAAGCCATTGTTCAGGTTTGTGCAAAATCCCCTTCTCCTCTCCGGGAAATTGTATTCCCGTTTGGGAGCCAAAACCCCAGAAACGGAGATAATCATATCCCTCCTGAGGCTTTATCCGGATTCCAATTTGAGCCATGCCCACATTGGAAGATTTTGTAATAATATCCCGAGGCGTTAGCTTGCCGTAACCACGCCCAAAAATCTCGGAAATCCAGCCGTCCGCTACCCGAAGTTTTCCCGGGCAAAAAAAAGTTTCTTCCCATCCGACCAATCCAAGTTCGAGAGCAATGCCTAAAATAACAGGTTTTAAGGTAGAACCCGGTTCATACACCCGTCCTATGGCATTGTTCCGTAAAGCTTTGGGATTCGCCAGGGTTTCTCTATGATTGGCGTCATATCCCGGCCAGCTTGTCAATCCTTTAATAGCTCCGGAAGTAACATCCACACAAAGAGCTGTGGCCCATTGAGCTTTTTCCTTTTTTGCAGCTTTTCGAAGCTCTTCCGCAAGGATATGCTGTATACGAGAATCTATAGTAAGGCGAACATGTCCAGGCTCTCGTAAAACCTGGGCGGCTTCGGGAGAAAGGATACTCGCGATTCTTCCTCCTGCGGTTTTGGCAATAAGGCGATTCTCCGGAGGAGAGTAGAGAACACTGTTATGAACCAGTTCGATACCGGAAAGTCCCTTCTCGTCAATATCGCAATATCCGAGAATATGAGCAGCATCCCCTCCCTGAGGATACATACGCTTGCCTTCTTCTACTTCGTAAAGTCCGGGAAGGTTAAGAGATCGCACCTTCTCTACCTTTTCCCCCGCCACTTTTCTTTCTACCCAGAGAAAACGCCCTTCATGTTTTTCCGATAATTTTTCTATGGTTTTATCATCGAAAATCCCTTTTAAAAACATGGCATTTCGAGTATCCCATTCCAAAGGGTCAACAAAAAAACTTACGCTGGAAACGGAAATCGCCATAGGCACTCCTCGACAATCGGAAATGATACCACGTTTCGAAGAAAGAGTAATGTGAGACCAGTATTGCTTTGTAGCTCTTGCGATGGCACGCTCGTCCGGAAATAGATGAAGCGAGACGAGACGATAAAAAAGCAAGACAAAGGACAAATACACAAGGAACCATAAAAAGGCGCTGCGTGAAGATCTTGTTTTGTTTATCTCTTCCGGAGTCATGATAAGAAAAGGTTTCTATGTGCCTATTCCCCCTGAGCTGATGCCAGGGGTACAAAAAACTCCAGAAAGGCTTTTTCCGCCAGCTTCAAAGGGGCAGGATTTTCCATGGCAGGAGAGGATTTTTCTTGGGCGAGAAGTATTTCTGAAGAAGGGATTCCCCTTTCGAAGAAAGGGACGTGCAATAAGGCAGTTTTTTTGAAAGACATGCTCATTTTTTGTGCTTTTCGTCCAGATTCCAGCACTGAGTGAGGATTTGTAGCTACGGCAAAAGCATATACCGATTGGGCATAATCGTTTTGAAGGCTGGTCAATGCATGGTCGACATGAGAAAGTTTTTTTTCCAAAGTTGCCACGTAAATGCGCATTGCTCCAAGAGTAAGAAAAAGGGTTCCCAAAAGGAGAGCCACACCAAAAGAAGTCTTTAGAAAAGAAACGGAGTAATACTTTTTCACCTCTTTGCTTTCCGTTGCTTTTGCTCTCATTGTTCTCCCTCCCTTTTCACTCCAGAAAAGCGAAATGCTCTGAGCTTGGCGCTTCGTGATTTATAATTTTCTTCCACTTCTTCGTTTGTAGGTTGTAAGGGTTTCTTGAAAAGAGGCACACCTTTTTTTGCATATTTCCATTCCCGCATGACATGCTTTACTATGCGATCTTCAAGGGAATGGTAGCTGACAACAAACAACGTACCTCCCGGAAAAAGAACTTCGGGAACCTCTTCAAGAGCTTTTTGCAAAGCTCCCAACTCGTCATTGACAAAAATTCGTACCGCCTGAAAAATTTTTCGTCCCGGATGCCTCCCCAGTTTTCGCATAAACGAAGGAGAAAGTCCCTTCCGAAGGACGTCGATAACGTCTCCTGTGGTCTGGAGGGGGCCTTGATTTTCTCGGGCCGAGACGAGAATTTTAGCGAATTTATACGCATGGCGCTCTTCTCCATATTCGGAAAATATGCGGGCCAATTCTTTGAGTTCAAAAGTATTAAAAACATCGAAAGCTGTAAGCTCTTCTGTTTGGGATATATTCATACGCATGTCCAAAGGCCCGTCATGCTGGTAGGAAAAACCTCGTTCAGGACAGGTAAGCTGGAGGTTCGAAACTCCTAAGTCAAAAAAGAGGATATCCGATGGAAGGAAATTTTCTTTCCCCGCAAGAGCAAGAATATCCCTAAAATTGCCTTGCACCGGGGCAAAGCGATCCCCATAGGCTTTCAAACGCTCGCTTGCCCGGCTAAGCGCATCTTCATCTTGATCAATTCCCAAAAGGCGGGTTTGTTCCCATTCACAGAGAACCGCATCGGCATAGCCTCCCAAACCAAGGGTGGCATCCACAACACGGGATACCGGAAGATCCAAGTCTTTCATGATGGAAATAATCTCTTTGATCATTACAGGAATGTGTTCCATTTATAAAAGACCTTTTACACTTTCTTCTATCTCGGAGAAACTCATGAAAACGTCCTCCTGGTAAGAACGCCAAGCTTCTCTATCCCATATTTCCACATGGTTATTTTGGCCGATAATGCATACTTCCTGAGCTATGTTTGTTTTTTCTCGAAGATGCACCGGCAAAAGAACCCTTCCCGCACTATCAAAAGCGACTTCCGAGGCCGTGGCCAGAAAAACTCTTGAAAAATTTTGGAATTGCCGCTTATCGTACATGGCACCTTTTAGAGAAAGAAAAAGTTTTTCCCATTCTTCCCGTGAATAAATGGCAATACAGGGAGAGAAGCCAAGAGAAGCAATAGCTTCTTCTCCAAAGGCCTCCCGGAATTTTGAAGGAAAAACCAGCCTTCCCTTCGTATCCAATTTATGCTCATAAGTCCCCAAAAGCATAAAAGATCCCCCCACTACATACCACTTCATCCCACTTTATTCTACTTTATCACGAGGCATGGAGACTATCTAGGCCTAAAGGATTATTTTCACTCCATGCTGTAAGCTCATAAAATACCGACTTGTTCGTTGCAACGTATTTTTTTGAGAAAAGAAGAGCACTTTAGCTATGCAGAGCTTGAAAACCACTTCTTCTTTTGCTATACTTGGTTAAACTACGAATTGCCAGCTTTACATTATTATGGGGGTGTTGTTATGTCTGAAAAATGGAAAGATCGTTTGACGGATCAACTTTGTAAGGCTTTTCTTTCTCTGGAAAACCAGGAAGAGGCATACTCATTGTTGGAGGATGTTGCAACTATCGGGGAAATCCGGGCTCTTGCCCAACGGCTGGAGGTGGCTCGCCTTTTAAGCGACGGCTATACGTATCCTCAGATTGCGCAGCAAACAGGTGCAAGTACTGCCACTATAAGCAGAGTGAAGAAGTTTCTTGAGTATGGTGCCGATGGATACAAACTCGTTCTTGACCGCATAAAGGAGTAGTATTTTTACAATACATATTCCTTTTGACATAACACAAGAGAATCGGATTTTCAAGAATTCTTGAAAATCCGATTCTCTTGTGTTATTCAAATTCTTCGTATGGTAAAGGAAAAAATCAAGCGTTCGATTTTTTTACGAAAACGCAAAGATGTTCAAGAGGGCACTCCGGACAACGAGGTTTTCGAGAAAGGCAGAGGTTTCTGCCATGAACGATGCAGTTCAAGTGAACTTCCAAAAAACGATGCTCCGGAAGGAAAGCGCGGAATTTTTTTTCGATTTTCCTGGTATCATCTTTTTCCTTTGCAATTCCAAGGCGTTTCGAAACCCTTGTAACATGTGTGTCTACGGGAAAAGCAGGGCACCCGAACTGAAACAGCAAGACACATGCCGCAGTTTTCGGCCCTACTCCGGGCATGCCTTCCAAAAATTCTCGTACGTTTTCACAAGGCACATCCTTTAGGCTCTTCAGGGAAAGTTCCCCGAAAGTTTTTTCTACAAATTCAAGGACCTCTCGGATATAACGCGATTTCACCTTGCTCAAGCCCGCTACGGAAATAGCTTTTTCTAAGTCCTCTTCAGGCGCTAGGAGTACGTTTTCCCAGAAAGGGAATTGCTTCTTGAGTTCCGTGTATGCCCTATCCCTATTTTTATCGTTTGTGTTTTGGGAAAGAATTGTTTGTATGAGACCATCCAGGGGATCCGCAAGAAAAACGTGTTTTTCTTTTCCCATTCCCCAGAGTTTTTCCAAAGAATCGCATATTTCGAAGAGCCTCTCTCTAGAGAGAGACTCTTCTTCCGTAAAAATTTTTCCAGAAACTTCACTCGATTTTTTCGACATGGTTTTCTTCAGTTCCTGAATCTTGGTTTTGAGAGTCTTCCGAAGCTCCGTATTTTTTCCGTAAATAAGCCCCGCGTTCCATCCATCCCACAAGGCGTTTTCGTACTTTTCCATGAATGGAATTTTCCGGATATTCTCCCGAATCGTCTTTTTCTCCCGGGGTTTCCCCCGTAAGAATTTCTATCCCTTCATCTATTGTAGAAACAGCCCAAACGTGAAAAAGGCCTTCCCTGACGGCGTCGAGGACTTTATGATTAAGCATAAGGTTTGCTACATTTTGGAAAGGAATAAGAACTCCTTGTTTCCCCGTAAGGCCCCGATGTTGACAAACATTAAAAAATCCTTCTATTTTTTCGTTTGCTCCGCCTATGGGTTGTATCATGCCAAATTGATCTACCGATCCCGTTACGGCAATCCCCTGATTTATCGGAATCTCAGCCAAAGCGGAGAGAAGACAATAAAGCTCTGTAGAAGAAGCGCTGTCTCCTTCGATGCCATCATAAGATTGTTCAAAAGCAAGGCGTGCCGAAAGGGTAAGAGGCATATCCTGAGCATATTTTCTGCCAAGATAGCTGCTTAGAGTAAGAAGTCCCTTGTTGTGAATCGGTCCCGTAAGTTTGACTTCCCGCTCGATGTTAACAACGCCACTTTGCCCCATAAAAACATTTGCTGTAATTCTTGTGGGATGACCGAAAACATGATCTCCGATGTCCACAACAGCCAACCCATTGATTTGACCGATTTTTGTCCCTTCCGTTTCTACAAGGATGATTTTTTCGTGATATGCTCGGAGCACATGTTCTTCTATAAGGTTCGAGCGGAAATATTTCTTTTCAATAGCCTTTCGCACGTTTTCTCGAGAAACCAAGCTCCTCTTTTCCTGAGAAGCCCATGCAGAAGATTCTATAATAACTTCGCCTATCTTATTAAATTGGGTAGTCATGCGATCCTTATGCCCTGCGATACGACATGCCCAATCCACAAGTTCTCCTACAGCATCTTTGCTGAAGGGAAGTAATTCTTCCTTGTGCACAAATCCTGCTACAAACTTGGCGAATTCTCGTTCCGTTTCAATTTTTCGGGGCATATCCACATCGAAATCAGCTTTAATCTTAAATAATTTTTTAAATTCCGGGTCGTAAATCGTGAGAAGATGATAAATCCACCGAGAACCTATGATAACTATCTTCACATCAATTTCTATGGGTTCCGGGCGAAGGGATGCTACAGGGACGAAACCAAGCTGTTCGCCAAGATTTTCAATAGCCAGAGTGCCCGTTTTAAGGACTCTTTTTAGGGCCTCCCAAGTCATAAACTGACGGAAAAGATCATCCGCTTGGAGGACAAGAAAACCACCATTCGCTTTATGAACCGCCCCCGCTATGATTTTAGTGAAATCTGTATAAAGATGCCCTTGCCTGCTTTCGTATTCAATCTTTCCTACGGTATTGTAATAAGTAGGATTCGTTTCAATAATTACCGGAGCTCCATCCTCGGGATTATTTGAAATAAAAACGTTCACCTTGTAGCGGCTAAAATCCACTTCAGCATTCTCGTCCTTTGATGCCGCAAGAAACATGCTAAAATTCTCGATAATGTCTTCTGTTAGAGATGTTATCCATTCTCCCAGTTTCTCATCTGGAGAAAAGGATTCCGAAAATTCACCCAAATAAGGGGCAATAGCCTGACGACAAATTTTCTCTTCCAGATCCTTTATCTTATCTTTTAAATTTTTCTCTTTATCCCGAATCAGGCGGAGAGCCTCAAGGGTTCGCATGGATATGGCTTCAGAAATTTCTTGAAGATTCTTTTTTTCTTCTTCCGAAAGTTTTTCGAAATCTTCTTGCTGCATTTCTCGCTTGGTATGTTCTCCCTTTTCATCCACATCTTCCTGCATCGGGATATTGACAAAACCTTGGGGAGTACGTTTTATGGCAAAATCTTTTTCAAGAGCCCATGTCCGGACCTCTTCCATTTTCTCGTTGACGCTTTCCTGGAACTCCTTAACAAGTTGTGCTTTCTGATCTTCATATTGGCTGTTGTCAAAGGCTTTGCTTAAAACGAGCTTCAAATCTTCTATCAGGGAATCCAGTTTTTCTGCAAGCATATCTCCTTGCCCTGCGGGAAGCTTCAAAGCGATTGGGTAGCTGGGGTTGGAAAAATTATATGCATAAAGCCAATCCGGAGGAGCAGGGATTTCAGAGGCTTTTTCATTAAGTTCTTTCAGGGTATATGTAGTCCTACCGCTTCCATATTCTCCCACTACGAAAAGGTTATACCCTCGATTTTTTATATTCAAACCAAAGGATATAGATTCTACTGCTCGTTGTTGCCCAATAATTCCCTCTAAAGGAGAAACATCTTCTGTAGATTCTATACCCAGAATCTCTACATCCGTGACTTTACGCAATTCCTCCAGAGGCAATCTGTAGGTATCTACAGATTCCTTCATGCTAACTCCTCCTCTCGGTTTCTTGAATAATTGCTCCACATACCATGAGATCTTTCGCATATAGTACAAGTCCTTGTCCGGGAGCTACTCCCTGAAGATCAGCAACGGTTTCTACCTGCAGCAGGCCTTCCCCGAAAGAAAAAGATTTTACTTCCGCCGAGGCTCCTCTGTATCGTACTTTCGCGCAAAGAGAAACATCCTTCAGCGATTCCGGTGAAATAAACCAGTTTACCTGAGAACACAATATTTTATTCACGCCGAGAAAGTTTTTTGGCCCTACCCGAAGGGTATTTGCCGTTTCACAAATATCATATACAAACCAGGGCCCTCCAGAAAGGCCCAAACCTTTTCTTTGGCCTATAGTATAATGGAAAAGCCCCTTATGTTTTCCAAGAATTTTCCCGCTATGGGAAAGAATGGGCCCACTGCATGCTTTTTCGGAGGATACATTTTTCTCTATATAGATCTGCAGATTCTCACCTTTCATAAAACAAAGATCCTGGCTTTCGGGAATCGAAGAGAAAAGATCTCCGAAAACATTCGCTCCTAGGCCTCGAATAACCGTTTTATGAAAATCCCCCAGGGGGAAAAGGAGCTTGTCTAACATGTGGCGAGGTAAAAGGCTCAGCATATACGACTGATCCTTCTCAGGATCTTTTCCCCGCCTTAGCACAAAGCCTTTCGCGCTTCCTCTTTTCCGAACATAATGCCCGGTAGCTGCTTTATCTGCCTTCTCTTCTTTCAAAAGCTCCAGAAGGGCAGGAAATTTCACCTTTGCATTGCAATGGATACAGGGATTGGGAGTGCTTCCTCCTGCATAAGCACGAATCATAGGCAGGATAATCTGGTTTTTCATGGCATCTTTTTTGACTACATGCCGACAGACAATCCCCAAAAAAGAACAGATATCATAAGCCCGTTCTCTTTCCTCGGGATCGTCTTTAGTTTCTACGTAACAACCTATAACATGCATCCCGGCCTTCTGTAAGTACCAGGCCGTTATGGCACTATCGACGCCTCCACTTATACCCACAACAACTTTCATGATAATCCTATCTTTTTAAAAATAAAAGTAAACAGAAGACACGAAACTTCTCTCAAGGAATTGGTACTTTGGCAATTGTGTGATAAAATATTACAAATTATGATGATAGGAGTGACCCACATGGGTTGCAGCTTGCAACACATTCGAGATGCCATTCATGCAAAACGGGGAGCCCGAGTGCGTTTTAAATCTTCTCGAGGAAGAAGAAAAATTGAGGTAAGACAGGGAGTCATTCTGGATACTTACCCCAAAGTTTTCACGCTATATGTGGAATCCCATAAAAGCACCGTTTCTTTCAGTTATGCAGAACTTTTGACTCATGAACTTGAGCTTGAGCTTGTCTCTCAAAATGCCAAAGGAGCGAGAGCTGTTTGTCGCACTCCTAGAGAACAGCTTTAAACTAATACTCCACACTACTTGATATGGTTCGCAGTTTTTCAGCTGCGTGCATGGCATCGATGTACCTGATGGTGCCACTTTTTGAGCGCATTACCAAAGAACTTGTAGAAATTTTGTCCCCTTCGTAACGTACTCCCCGGACAAGCTCTCCATCGGTAACCCCTGTAAGCGCAAAAAAGATGTTGTCTCCCGCCACGAGGTCTTCCGCAGTCAGGACTTGATTGAGGTCAATGCCGAGATCGTGGCATTTGTTGCGTTCTTTTTCGTTGCGAGGCCATAACGTGCATTGAATTTCCCCTCCCACGCATTTCATGGCTGCCGCCGTAACGACTGCTTCCGGCGAACCGCCGACACCGAGCAGGAGATCTATGCCACTTCCTTCCTTGCAGGTCATAAGAGCACCGCATACGTCTCCGTCGGAAATAAAACGGATCCTTGCGCCAGCGTCTCTAATTTCCGATACCAAAGAATCATGACGGGGGCGATCAAGAATAATGACCGTAATATCGTTGCACTGTTTTTTCTTTGCCTTGGCCACGCGTTGGATATTTTCGCGAACCGGAGCGTTGATGTCGATAACACCCGTAGCCTCAGGCCCCGTAATAATTTTATTCATGTAAAAAATATGCCGGGGATCATACATGGTACCTTTTTCGGAAACTGCCACAACGCTTACAGCTCCTCCACGCCCCTGGGAAGTCAAGGTTGTACCATCCACGGGATCTACCGCTATATCAACTTCAGGGGGCTCACCAGTACCAAGATGTTCTCCGTTGAAAAGCATAGGAGCCTCGTCCTTCTCTCCTTCCCCAATAACAACGGTTCCCGCCATGCGCACGGTATTCAGCATATACCGCATAGCATCTACCGCGGCTCCGTCTACTCCGTTTTTATCTCCTCGCCCCATCCAACGTCCTGCGGCCATAGAAGCAGCTTCAGTGGCTCGTACAAGCTCAAGCGCCATGTTTCTATCAGGAACAACCATATGATAATACCTCCTCGCTAAGTTGAAAAACTTTTTCCTTAAAAAAATAACTTCTTTTTTCGAATCCCCTTGGCTCAATGATGTAACTCACGGTCAATTTTTAACGAAATTCCAGAAATCTTTCAAAAATAGTGTCTACATGTTGTAGGTAGGCCCGCATATCAAAAATTTCTTCGAGCCTTTTCTCAGAAAGCACCGAGGTGACCGCGGAATTTTCTCGTAAAAGGCTTAAAAAATCTCCTTCGCCGTTCCAACAACGCATAGCACTATCTTGCACATGGTGATATGCATCTTCTCGAGAGAGGTTCCCCTCTTCAACAAGAGCAAGAAGTACTTTTTGGCTGAAAAAAAGTCCTCTTGTGGCGTTGAGATTTTTCTCCATGTTTTCGGGAAATACTTTCATGCCTTCCACAAGGTCCAAAGCTTTTTGAAGCATGTAATGAGCGATGTGAAAGAGGTCCGGCCAGATAACACGTTCTGTTGAAGAATGGCTAATATCCCGCTCGTGCCAAAGAGCGACATTTTCCATCCCCACCACGGAATAACCGCGTAAAAGCCTGGCCATACCGCATATACGCTCGGCAATGATAGGGTTTTTCTTGTGAGGCATGGCAGAAGAACCTTTTTGGCCTTTCGAAAAAGGCTCGAAAAGCTCCAGCACTTCCGTACGTTGAAGATGCCGAATTTCAAGGGCAATACGTTCCAACGCAGTTCCGATAAGGCTTATACAGTTTACCAAATTGGCATGAGCGTCCCGCTGGAGGATTTGGGTGGAGATAGGTGCATTTTCAAGCCCTAGAAGGGAACAAACCCGAGCCTCGATCTCCGGAGGACAATGTGCATAAGTTCCCACGGCACCGGAAATCTTACCATAGTTAATTTGTTTTTTTGCAAGCTTGAGGCGTTCCACGTCTCTTTGAAGTTGATCATACCAGTTAAGAAGTTTCATGCCAAAAGTCATGGGTTCCGCATGGACACCATGAGTTCTGCCAATGCAAAGAGTTTTTTTATGTTCAAAGGCCTTTTTTAAAAGAGCTTGCATAAGCTGATCAAGACTATTCTCGATAATTTCCACCGACTCTTTAAGTAAAAGTGAGGAGGCGGTATCCAGGACATCACTGCTTGTAAGCCCCAAATGAATATAACGGCCCTCTTCTCCTACCGATTCGGCTAAACAGCTAACAAAAGCGATAACATCATGATGCGTAGTTGCCTCGATTTCATGAATCCGGGAAATTGAAAAAGATGCTTTTTCTTTGATTTTAAGAAAATCTTTTTGGGGGATAACATTTTTCTCTTGCCATGCCTGGCATACGGCAATTTCAATTTTTGTCCACAGAGCGTATTTATTTTCCTCGGACCAAATGACATTCATTTCGTCAGTGCTGTAACGGGGTATCATGCATGTGCCTCCTTCATTGTGCGCATTTCTCGTAAAAAATCTTTGCGAAGGTTTTCCAAAAAGGGATAGTACAAGGGCCCCCTGAAATCAGGAAAAGTATAATCAAAGGGAACCCATTTCCTTCCTTTGTAACGTAAGGTAACTTCTGCATAAAGCGTATCGGAAATAGGAATACGCTGAGCCCTGTCTTTTGTGGACGCAAGTATCAGACGTGCTCCATCGAGAAGCCCGGGATCGACATTAACTTTTCTGGGATTACCGCTTTTCTTTTCCAAAGCTATAGCCTGGATTTTGCGTTCCCAGAGGAGGCTTCCTTCCGTAAACCCTTTGAACGACAAAAATCGCCGATAAAGAGGATCCCCAATATCTTTATAATAACAGGTGTGCGGGAAGGGGAAAATTTCGCTTACATGTTCAATTTCTCCCCAAAGGGGTTCTATTTCTCCGATGGTCCACTCCCAAAGAGGCACGCTGCCATCATAGAGAATTCCGACTATGAGTTTGCCCTTCATGATGATGTTCCTCTCCCTGCAGATCCTCTTCAAAAAAGAGCTGTATGTACCCTAAAAGTTCGTCTTCCCAACGGCATGGAATAAGCTCTGCGGTTCCTGCATTTTCCTTCGGAAGGGCTTCTCCCTCCTGAAAAGGTCGTATCTCCACTCCCTTTGCCTGCAAATACGTACTCAGGGCATTGCCCACTGCAGCCCACCATACGATATCCTGAGCCATATGGACCTCGTTGCTCACATCTTCCAGAGCAAAAATATGTTCCTGGACTTTTTTTACGAAAAAACGTCGCTCTTCTCCGGTAGAGGAAATACATGAGAAAATAGAATTTTCCTCTTCTCTCAGGGAAGTGGTAAAGCTTTTTTGCAATATATCAATTTCAGTACGGAAGAGTTCCCGGGTCTTTTCATTAACATAAAACTCATCTTTGTGAAAAGCAACAAGAGGAAAAGGAGCTTCCCACCAGGAAGGAAGAAAAAGCTCTTTTTCGGGAGCCATATCGATAACTCGAAGAATTCTCCCTCCATCTTCCGTGAGAAAAAGAACTTTCTGAAAAGGCGGCATTTTCTCCATGAGAGAATACGGGCTTTCCCCTTTTCCGGAGCGGCGGAAAAGATCTCTTATTCTGAAAGAAGTTGCCTCAGCTTCCATAAAAGTGATGAGTTCTTCTTTCGTGATAAGAAGCCGTTCCTTTTCTCCGTAGAGGAAAATACAAGTTATGGAAGAGGTGAAAAGGAAACGGAGCACCTCTTCGAGAGAACTTTCCAGGGAAAGACGAGAAAGATCTTCCTCATACCACATGGTTTTTTTTCTCTTGAAGCAGGGATTCGACAAAAGCCTCCGGAGAGAACAGCTCCAAATCTTCCAATTTTTCCCCAAAACCGAGATACCGTACGGGAAGCTTGAGTTCTCGGGCGATGGAAAGAATAATGCCTCCCTTGGCAGTGTTGTCAAATTTTGTAAGAACGACTCCCGTAAGAGGAACGCAATCACAGAAAGCTTCTGCTTGCCTGAGGCCATTTTGTCCAGTCATCGTATCCAGTACGAGAAGCGATTCTACAAAATCAGCTTCACGGAAAGCAACTCGGTGTATTTTCCCAAGTTCCGCCATGAGATTTTGCTTATTATGTAATCGCCCCGCAGTATCCGCAATAACAGGAGAATGTTTTCCCGAAGCCTTTGAAGCCTGAAGAGCGTCAAAAAGAACTGCTGCAGGATCGCTTCCGTATGGCTGAGCAATAACCCGGGCATCCATTCTTTCTCCCCATATTTTCAATTGATCTATTGCAGCAGCACGAAAGGTATCACATGCGGCAAGAATAGGGGTATTGCCATTTTTTTGAAGCATAAAGGCAAGCTTGCCTGCGGTAGTCGTTTTGCCGGACCCGTTAATACCGACAAGAAGTATGGCGGAAGGTTTTTCCGGAGAATCCGATACATGGATACCCACGCCAGTTTCAGGTACTTCCTTAAAAAAAGAAAGCAGAGTATTGGCAAACTCCTCCTGAAGTTGCGCTGCCTGGGTAAAGCCTTTCCGTTTAGCCGTATCCCGAAGATCCTCTATGATTTCCTCTACCACGCCAACTCCAACGTCACCGAGAAGAAGGGTTTCTTCTAGATTCTCCCAAAAAGACTCTTCCAGCGTCTCTTTCAGGAAAAGGGAGGAGATGCCTCCCATCCATTTTTGCTTGATATTTTTCAAAAAACTTTTACTGAGTTTGTTCCATAACCCCATGGGAAATCCTCCTTAGCGAGGAATTTTCGATCTATATTTATCTTGAAGGTCCTCTTTACAGCTGCATAAAGCCCAGCATTGCGACAAAAGTTCCGTTTTGCTTTTTTCTCTCGAAAGAAAACTTTTCAGGTAAAGAAAAGAATGTTTTCAGAACGCTATCCCATATCATTTATTCTCGAGAAGAAGTTTTTTCCTGGGAAGATTTATTCTGATCCTTACCGCTTCCGTCATTACCTGGTTGAGGCGCACGCTTTCGGGGACGCCGACGCCTTTTACGCTGAGGCTGAGAAGCAGCATTGTCCCCTTCTGCTTTTTTCTGAGAAGAGTTTTTTGATAGAGGAGCATCTTTATTCTGATCTTTTCTCGAGGAGGGGTTTTTCTTCCGGGGTTCTTTTTTTTCTTCCCGAGAAATTTTTGAAGAATCATCCTGTTTTTCCGGAGAAATCTTAGAAGATCGACTCTTTCGGGGAGCCCTGTTCTGAGATCCTGAAGGTTCTTGTTTTCTTTTCCCTCCACGTGTTTTACGGCTCCGTTGAGAAGTTTCCTTTTTCCCCTCCGCTCCTTCCTCTTTTTTTGTAGAGGAGTTATTACCCAGAACTTTGGATTGAGAGCTTTTCTTTCTTCGCTGGAGTTTTTTCTTCGGATTCTCTTTTTGCGTAGCATTATCAAGAGAACTCCGCACATCTTTTTCATCTTTTTCCGAAGTCTGAAGCACGTCTTTTCTAACGTTTTGATCATCTTTGCGACCCTTCACCAAGGGCTTGGAAGAAGGAGGTACAAAGGGCTTTTTAGAAGGGCTTTGGTCAATATCTGATTCCCATTCCTTGCCTTCCTGGATAACAGAACAAAATTCTTTGTACTTTGCAATGGGCACCAGAATCTCCCGGCCCATGCCGAAAATACGTGCCGATTCTGTAACGATATCAACACCGGAAAGGACATACGTCGCTTCAGGACCTCGAATTTTTGTCCCCGGATTCGGCAAATGATCCCATAAATCCTTGTACATAAAATGCTCGTAAGACATGCAACACATCAATCTTCCGCATATTCCAGAAATTTTTGTAGGGTTAAGGGCGAGGTTTTGCTCTTTTACCATACGAATACATATGGGAGAGAACTGATGAAGCCAATAGCTACAACAGCACTGCCTGCCACAGGACGCAAGTCCTCCCACAACGCGTGCTTCATCTCGAATGCCTATCTGACGGAGCTCGATACGCGTTTTAAATTCCCGCGCAAGATCTCGAACGTAAGATCGGAAATCGACCCTGTCTTCAGAGGTAAAATAAAGAAAAAGTTTTTTCTTTCCCAGAAGAAATTCAGCGTCCACAAGCTTCATCGCCAAATCATGCTTTCGAAGGATTTTCCTTGCAGTACAAAGAATTTCCGCTTCATCTTTTTCGAGATCTTCACGCTCTTTCAAAAGCTCTTCCCGCGCTTTTTCTATAAAATCCACTTTTTGTATGGTGTTTTCCTGATTTTGATGTTGTCCCCGATGTTCCCGGGAAACACTTTTCTGCTCTTTTTCTTCAGAAGGAGATTCTTCCTTTGCCTTGCCAATCACAAGAACAAGCTCTTCTCCCCGTTCTGTCTGAGCATGGATCCAAGTTCCCCTTTCAAAGGGCTCCTCTCTGTTAGAAAAGAGATACCCCAGGAAACGAGGCTTACCATATACTATTAAATACTTCTCCAAAAGAATAGTCCTCCTTCATTATCAAGCAAAGCATATCTTCCGCAAGAGGCTTTGTAAGCAAGCCCTTTTCGTAAATCTTTTCCAGGAACTCTATCTCCAGTTTTTGAGAAGGAGTCCCATCCTTTTTCCCCAAAAAAAGCGGCTCTCTTTTTTTCTCGCTTTTCAGGGAAAGAGGAAGATTCCAAACTCTGCTTTCAAGAGTAGGAAGCAATGTCCGTTGAGAATAGAGAAAAACAAGTAGGCAGTGTTCCGGAGGCTCTTCGGTTATCTTTAAAAGGCTATTTGCCCCTGGAAGGGATAAAGCATCTCCATGACAGACAATGCCAATTTTATGTTTCAGGCAAAGGGGGAAAAAAGAGAGTTCCGAAGCAAGCATTCTGCACATATCAATACTTGGAGGACTCTTTATATCCCCGATAATATGAATATCCGGGGAAGCTGGAGGGGATTTTTCAGAAAGACCTTTTCCTAAAAAAAGATTCTGAAGAATATCCAGAAAAGCTTCCATTCTTCCCTCGGGAAGCCGAAATGCCACAGCATGAGAAAAACGTTCCTTTTCCCATGCAGTATAAAAGAGATTCCAGTTTACATCATTTTTCAAATCATCAAGGAGATAAGACATCCCTTTACCTCATCTAGCAATCGGGAAAGCCTGTTTCTTTCCCCGGCTCTTGTTAATACGACCTCTATTTCTTCAAGGAGTTTTTCTGTTTTTTCAATGGTGACATATACGGAGCGATTTGTCCTCCGCCATTTATAATCTTTTCGGAGCTTCATTCGTTCTTCCGCTTTGTAAAGGACTAATTGTACGGCTTCACGATATTTACCAAGAAGCGTTTTTGAGGGAAAGAGAAAAAGGTGGCGCGAAAGATTGTCCACTTCCTGAAGAAGAACTTCAACTTCCGAAGTTGAAAAAACCGAATCAAAAGTTTTGGAGACGAGAGGTTCGGAAGCCATGGTTTCCCTGGATCCTCTCGAAATTACAGTTTTCCGCGTGTCCCCTTTCTCTTCGTTTTTTCGTCTTTGAATTTTCAAAGGTGAAGCCTCTCTTCAAGGATTTTTTTTGTGTTCTCCCATACCATTTCGGAAGAAGCGGATGCGTCGATCTGAATCATTCTCAATGGATTATCCCGGCATAACACTTCATATTGATTTGCCACTTTTTCAAGAAAATGTATGCCCCGGGCTTCTATGGTATCCAAAGAACTTCTTTGGGAAATTCTCTTAAGGGCATCTTCCGGAGAAATGGAATAAAAGAGCGTAAGGTCCGGAAGAGGAAAAGAAAAAAATGCAGAGAAACATCGCATGAAATCCTCTGATACACAATTTTTTCCAACCTGATAAGCCTGGGTAGAATCCATATAACGTTCACAAACAACGCAAAGCCCCTGTTTCAAGGCAGGTGCAATAACACGTTGAACGTGTTCGTTTCTATCCGCCAGAAAAAGAAGGCACTCCGTGACTACGTGAAGATCCTGGGTTTCCAAAAGAACTTTCTTAAGCAATTTCCCTCCGTCCCATCCGCCGGGTTCCCGGGTAACAAGATATTGCGAAGGAATGCGTTCTTCCAGAAAATCCGTTATATTTTTAAGTTGCGTGCTTTTTCCCGAGCCATCAATGCCTTCTAACGTAATAAACATGGAGTTTTTCGTATCCCCCGTATCGATTTTCACCATAAAAAGGTTGTTTTTTTATTTCTCTTTCTTAACTTGAACTTTTCTGCGAAGTAGTCCTTCCACATAATAGTTCGTACGAAAAATCCGCATTTCCTCTTTATCAATTTTCGATGTGATCACATTGCTAAGAAAGGGATGAGGATTTTCTTCCTCTTTGGAAGGAGGCTCATCCAAAAGAAGTTCCACCACAATTTCATTATTTGACTCCATAACGTCAAGCTCTTTGAGAAAACGATCCATGGATGCGATAGTTTTCCATCCGTCAAGAACCGCTTCCTGTTCCATCTCGGCAATACCTCCACCCCGCACTATCACTTCACAGGATCCTTCATAATCTTCCGGGACAGTCAGGCTAACGCTTTTCGTAAAAAGATTCCCCCTGTAAGGACGCAAGGAAAGCTGCGCTTCCACCTTTTCTCCAGGTTGCACGGATTTTTGTTTCAAGACCACATCTTCGATATAGAGGATACGCGGATTTTCCAGTATTTCAATTTCAAGAGAAAATCCTAGAGGAAAGATGTTCAAAAAAGGGTTTGTCGTGAAAACACGAATTAAATCCCGAGAGTCCTTAAGGCAATTCTGGGCGATATCTTCATCGGAAAAAAACATGTCTTCTCTTTGCCAGCCCGGAAAAGAAGGGGTGCGATCTACTTTAAAAGTAACAAAAGCCGTTCCTTCTCCCTTTCGTCCCCAAAGATTGTCGAGAATCCCCAATAAAGCTGCGCCGGAAATCCCGGAAACCAAGTAGGGATCGTTGACAACGTGGAAACGTTTTTTGCTGATCTTTTCGCTTTGAGGCATTTTAAGCGTCACTTCGAAGGATACCGAAGGAGCAAAAACCTGGAAGATTCCTCCCACTCCTTGAGATGTGTCGCGAGTCATGATGCCTATCAAAGGCCCCATGCTGCCAAGTTTGAAAGGCGTGGCTACGCTGGGAATAACGCTATGGATATATGCAGTACTGACAGGATATGCGACCAAGCCTCGGTTGAGAAAAGGATGGGCAAAAGCAAGGAAACGATTTTGAGCATCCACCGCAGAAACCGTTCCTATGGCCCCCAGTGAAACATCTCCCCATGCTAAAAGAGCCCCCATGGCTTTCCCGGGAGAAAGAGCTTTCTCATAGGATACGGAAGAATTTTCAATTTTCTCAAAAAGCCCCTTTTCTATTCGCAAAGAGAAAGCTTGTTCCAACTCCGCTTTGCTCCGAGAGCTAAAACCATCCCCTTGAAAAACTTGAAATTTCGGTCGTATCTCCTGAAGAAAAATATCCTGTGAAACAGACATATCCCCGCTTAGAGAAGAAGCATCGAAAGAAAGAGCTGTTAACGCTTCCTCGGGAAAAGCTGCAGGGTTTTTGGAAAATTTCTGATCCCAAATATTGATCATGTCTTCAATGGAAGTAGCAAGAGCAAAGTGATGGTCGCTAAATTCCCAGCCGTACCCGATGGCGCCGACAAGTTTGCCTTCCACATAAACTGGACTCCCGCTCATCCCCGAAGCAATTCCTCCCAAAGCATCCGCCAAAGGGCCGAAAGCTTTAAGAAGGATGAGATTATGAGGCTTTTCTTTCCGAGAAATTACGCTGAGAATTTCTACGGGAATTTCTTGTACCGAGGTCCCGGAAATGACGGTTTTCAATACTCCCTTCATCCCTGGGCGAACTTCCGAAATTTGCAGCAACGGAGTCCGAGGCACAAAAGGGACATCCTTTTCTTTCCCAAGAGCGCCCGTATCAAAAAACAAGGTTATACACAAAAAAGACAAGAAACCCAGTAGGGGAAAAAGGAGAAAGATCCTTATCCTTTGCTGCCGATCCGAGGTTATTCGTTTTTTTTCCAACGCAAATACTCCATAATAAAAGGTTGAATGTTTCCATCGAGCACGGATTGGACGTTGCCTATTTCAAATCCCGTGCGGTGATCTTTGACAAGGGTATATGGATGCAGCACGTACGAGCGGATTTGATTTCCCCAGCTACTCTCTTTTTTCTCTCCCTGAATTGCCTCTAGCTGGCTCTGTTGTTCTTTTTTCATTCGCTCGTAAAGCCTGGATTCCAAAACCTTCATAGCAGTTTGGCGATTCATATGCTGAGATCGTTCAGTTTGGCACCCCACCACGATATTTGTGGGGATATGAGTAATACGGATTGCGGAATCCGTCATATTAACATGTTGTCCTCCCGCACCGCTGGATCGGAAGGTTTCAACGCGAAGATCCTCCGAACGAATTTCTACCGAAGCGGTTTCAGGAAGTTCTGGAATTACATCAACCGAAGCAAAACTCGTATGTCTCCTTTTTGCCGAATCAAAAGGCGAAATACGCACAAGGCGGTGAATTCCCCGCTCTGCCTGAAGATATCCGTAAGCATATTTACCATTGATTTGGAATGTGACGCTACGAATTCCCGCTTCCATATCAGGCAAATAATCGATCAACTTTACCTGGAACCCTTCTTTTTCTGCCCATCGAACATACAAACGGTAAAGAATTTCCGCCCAATCTTGGGAATCGAGGCCTCCCGCTCCGGGATGAATACTCACGATAGCATTACCGGAATCATGTTCGTCTTGCAATAAAAGGAGAAACTGCTGTTGAAGAATCTTTTTTTTCAGGAGATCGCTTCGGGAATAAAACTCTTCTTCCAATTCGTTATCACTCATTTCGCCAAGCATTTCACCGAGCATTTCTCCAAGTGTTTCAAGATCTTCAAACTCTGCGGCAACACTTTTAAAAAGCTCCGCCCTCTCCTGAAGAAGAGATAGCTCTTTTGTGACATGCTGGGCGTCTCCCTTTTCCCAGAAATCCTGTTCTCCTATAATTTTTAAAAGTTCTTCGTTTCGTCGGCGTACACTTTCCAGGTCAAAGACTGTCCTGCAATTCGCTTATAAGCAAACGCAGTTCCTCCATAACCGTGGAGATTGGTATAATAGCCACTCAGAAACCTCCCATCGAATTTTACAGCCTTCTATTTTTATCGGCTTCTTTAAAAAATTAAAAATAACTGAGGCAAAGCTCTTCATGTAGTATGTACTGGCTAAGTATAACATCCGTAACAACAGAACCCAAAGAAGGAGACTTTTCCGATGACGGATTTTTCGCCAAATCAACGAGCTCTTGCAAGAATGCTCCTTTCCCATCCGGAGGAAGTGCTTTCCGGGTCTTTTCTTTCGGAAAAACTGGGCATCTCGCGGCAGGCAGTTTCAAAAAATATTCATCTTTTACGAAAAACAGGGTTTCCTGTTTTTTCGCTGGAAAGAAAAGGATACGGCTTGCTTTCCGAAAAAGATTCCCTGCACCCGCTCCTTTTGGAGTGGGAGATACAGCATGTTGTTCCCTCCGGAAAAGTATGGTGTTTTACTTCCCTTTCAAGTACCCAAAGCGTTTTGAAAGAACTTGCCAAAAAAGGGGCTCCCGAGGGAAGTCTCGTATTGGGGGAAACGCAAACTGCAGGCCGGGGACGTACAACACGATCCTGGAGTTCGCCACCAGGGAAAGGGCTTTACTTTTCCGTTCTTCTAAGGCCCTCTCTTCCTCCGGGACATGTCCAGCTTTTAAATCTTGTAGCAGGAGTAGCAGTTTCTCGTGGAATAAAAGAATGTACTTCCCTTACCTGCGATTTGAAATGGCCCAATGATGTTCTTTACAGGAATAAAAAAATTTGTGGTATCCTCTCGGAGGCTGCGAGTGATTCCGATTCTATCCGTTATGCCGTAGTCGGCATAGGAGTTAACGTAAATACGCCAAACGCAGCCTTTCCCCCAACAATCCGGGGAACGGCTCTTTCTCTTTTTGATATTTTGGGAAGGCCTCTTTCTCGAAAAACATTGCTTCTTGCTATCTACAGGAATTTCATGAAAGAGTACCATAGCATAATTTCTGACGGAGCTAAAGCCTTTCTGGATTCTTATCGAACTTTCTGTTCTACCCTGGGGAAAGAAATCTCTCTTTTTTCTCAAGGAGAACCTCTCCAAGGCAAAGCACAAGATGTTACTGAAGAAGGATCTTTGATACTTCTTGTGGATGGAGAGAAAAGGATATTTCATTCCGGAGATGTTTGCCATCTTCGCTGAAGAAAATTTTCCTATTCTATATAGAGTGTGCCCGGGACGATAGCTCTATTCCCCGAGGAAATCTTTTAAAAAAACAAAAAAGTTTTTTGAAAGGAGGTGAGGAACTTGTTGGAAATTACTGAAAGGGAGGTGAGGGTGTTGAGGCTTACGGAAATGTCTCGAACAAGCGGGTGAGCTGCTAAAATAGGTCCGGCGGACCTTTCTGCAGTTTTGAAAAACCTTTCTCATCCGCAACACCCTTTGCTGATCAGCGGTTGGGAACATGGAGAAGATGCAGCTCTTTGGAGTTTGGACGATAAAAGAGCTGGCATTTTTACTCTTGATTTCATTACTCCCGTGGTGGACGACCCTTTTATTTGGGGACAAATTGCGGCAGCCAATGCTTTGAGCGACATTTTTGCCATGGGAGGAAAGGTGCTTCTGGCCTTGAATATCGTTTGTTTCCCCGTAAATACCCTCCCCCTGGAAACACTTGGCCGGATTCTTGAAGGAGGAGAGTCCAAAGTTCTTGAGGCCGGAGGAGTTCTTGCAGGAGGACATAGCGTGGAGGACGAGGAACCTAAATATGGTCTCGCCGTTTTTGGAGAGGTAGAAAAAGAAGGAATATGGAACATTCAGGGGGCGCTTCCCGGAGATGATTTAGTTCTTACCAAACCTTTGGGAACAGGCATCATAGCAACTGCCATTAAAGCCGATATGGTGGAAAAAGCTCACCAGGAAGCCGCTATTGCAAGCATGATCTCTCTGAACAATATTCTTCCGCTTCTTACGGAAGAAAAAATTTCTACAATTCACGCCTCTACAGACGTAACGGGATTTGGCATTGCTGGGCATCTGCTGGACATGCTTTCTCCCTCTACCGGAGCTGTACTCAAACTTTCACGCATTCCGGTTTTGCCGGGCGCTCAAGAAAACGCCTCCATGGGACTTCTTCCTGCGGGAGGATACAATAATAAGACGACCTATGAAGATCGGGTGTTTTCCAAGGAAACCTTGGGCCCCGGAGAGGACGATCTACTTTATGACCCTCAAACTTCCGGAGGACTTCTTTTAAGCGTTTCTAACGGGACCGGTTCTCTTCTTGCAGAACATCTTCGGCAATATGGATTCCCCTATGCCGAAAAAATTGGTAGCATAACCCACGGCTCGGGGAAAATTCTTCTGGAATCTTGATCCCAAGGCATAAAAGCTAGAAAGGAGGAAGGTCTTTAAAGACTTTCCTCCTTTCTCCTTCGAATTTTAGATTAAAAATCAGTCTTTCTCGTTTCCCCGTGAAATTGATTGTAACGATTTACGATGGTAAGGTATTGCTCATAAAGAAAAAGGAAAAAATCTCTTCGGGGTTCGGAGAGAGGCGGATACGATAAGACAAGGCCGTTTTTTTCCTGCTCTATCATCTCCTGAAACTCTATTGGCATACTTTGATCCGTAATCACCAGATGCCCTTTCAGAAGAGCAGTTTCTAAAGTTTGTATCAAAAGAGAGCCCCCTTCCTCTTCCTCCGTTTTGATAAGCAGGGACATTTTTTCACGAGAAGGCCGAATTTCTTGAAAAGCCGCTGCCTTAATCCAAAAAGCATACACCCCGGACAAATTGACAACCTTCACGGATTGCAACATTTTTCGCCCCATATCCACGGTACTTTCAATGCGAGACTCAAATTCCGCAAGATTTCGCTGAAAATAAACATAATGCTCTGGAAAAAGGGAAGAGAGAGTGATAAGCACTTTCTGCCCCAGAAGCGACATGGTAGGCGGATCCAGGTACATGGGGTTTGCCTTCCCCCATAAACTGGGAATATGATCGAAAAGATACCGTACATTTTGCAGCTCGTAGGCAATCGGAATATTTTCGGCTTCTTTATGGTCCAAAACGATAATAACTCCGCCGGAAGGCAGGGAAAAGTGCTCTGTACATAGAGAGTAACCCTCCCAATCAGAGAGAGGATGCACAACAATCTCTTCCCCTCCTACAAAGGATGTTATGTAGGCAATCCAGGGATTGGAGACCCATATCTGGGGTTTTTCGCTTTCCCCGAAAGAGATCCCTAAGGAGGTTCCGCAAAGCAAAAGGAACGCCATCATAATTCTTTTCAGAAAAAGAATCCTAAAAATGCTCGTTTTCGTTTGCATTTCTCACCCTTTAAAACGGAGTTTTGCGTGAAAAATCCATGGCAAACGAAGAAAAAACGGAAGAGTTTTTCCGTCCTTTTTTCTTCACACACCACAAAAATTTTCGCGTTTTTTCAGAAGCAACAGCGACAGAGAGTGATGTTCCTCAAAAAGTCATCTCAAAAAACTATTCTTTCTCCCCGGATAAATCTTTCTTTTACAGGAGAAACGCCAGCATGGTATGCAAAAATGGCGGGACTTCTTCCTTCGAGAAGAAGAAAATCTGCCCGCTTACCTTCCTGAAGGCTTCCGGCAAAGGCGTTTTTCCCTATGGCATATGCCGAATTCAAGGTGGAAGCCACAAGGGTTTCTTCAACACTCATATTCATTTGCAACACCGAAAGCCCAAAAACAAAGGGCATGGATTCGCAGAAACAGGAACCCGGGTTGCAATCTGTAGCTACCGCTACGGGAAGTTTTAAATCTATCATCTTGCGGGCATGGGCAAAAGGTTTTTTCAGGCTATAGGCAGTACAGGGAAGCAGCACTGCTATGGTTCCCTTGTCAGCCATTTTCGCGAGATTGGATTCATTTGCCGCAAGAAGATGCTCCGCCGAAACCGCCTCAAGTTCCGCTGCAAGTCCCGCTCCTCCAAGATCATGCACCTCATCCGCATGAATTTTGATACCCATTCCGAGCTCTCGGGCCTTCATGAGAATACGGCGGCTTTGATCGATGGAAAAAACGCCCTTTTCACAGAAAACATCACAAAAATCAGCTATTCCCCGTTCCGCTATGGCAGGAAGCATCTCTTCCACCAGGTAATTCACAAAGAGATCTTCCCGCCCTTTGTATTCTGAAGGTACCGCATGAGCCCCCATAAAGGTTATGGCCACATCCAAAGGCGTTTCCCCGCGGATACGCTGGATTACTTCCAGCATTTTCAATTCGTTTTGCATATCCAGACCATATCCCGTTTTTATTTCTATAGTGGTTGTCCCCAAGGAAAGAGCCGAAAGAACACGATTTTTCGTGGCTTCGAATAAATTGGCGGAATCCATTTCTCGAAGACTTCGGACCGAGGAGAGAATCCCCCCTCCCTTTTCGAGAATTTCCAGGTAAGGTACTCCGGAAAGGCGCATGGAAAACTCCGTTTCCCGGGTTTCCGCAAAACATATATGCGTATGCGGATCCACGAATCCCGGCACCATACACATTCCTCGGCAATCCACTTCTTCGTGAATCTCCAGGTTTGCCGCATGCCGGCGAACCTCTTTTTCATCCCCCACGGACAGAATTATGCCGTTTTCCGCGAGAAGCGCGCCGGATTCGAAAATACGGAGAGCCCCCTGTTTTTCCCCCGCAAGAGGCTCCCCTTCATCGAAGGGCGTGTAAATTCGGGCGTTTACAAACAGTTTCCGTATGGACATGAGAGACACCTAGTTCCCCATCATCTCAAGAAGTTTAAGCTCTATCACCTGCTGAGGATCGAAATCTGCAATCTGGAGATAATACTCCGTACTCTGGAGAAGAGCTTCTGCGGGAATCATTCCATATACTTCGGTTTCCAGGACTTCCACTCCCCACCGACGGGCTTCCATACGAATCATTTCGACCACGCGATAGAGGGAGTTTTTCTGGTAATCCACTATATTCATACTCACCTGGACGATGCCCCGCTCTTCCAGGGAGAGACCTATGCCTTTCACGTGGCAGAAACCTCCGCTGGAAGCCTTGACAAAACTAGCGATCTTTTTGGCAATGTTCACATCGTCTGTTTTGAGATTAACGTTAAAGGCCACGAGGAATTTTCTCGCTCCCATAACAGTAGCTCCTGCGGTAGGATGCAGTTTGGGACCTCCCACATCGGGAGCCCTTTCAGGGAGCGTGCACTCCTCTTTCAAGGTCTCGTACTGGCCCTTGCGAATAACTTCCAAGCGCTTTCTTTCCGGGCGTTTGGCGGAATCTTCGTAAAAATAAACAGGAATCCCCGTAACTTTGTGATACTCTTCTCCATATGTATGGGAAAGAGCCACGCACTCTTCCATACTGATGTTCTTGATAGGTGTAAAGGGGACCACGTCCACCGCCCCTATCCGGGGATGAGCTCCCTTATGGGCATTCATGTCAATATGTGCCACTGCGTACTGAGCCGCTTCGAGAAGAGAGGAGCAGATAGCTTCGGGTTCTCCGACGAGACTGACTACGAGCCTGTTATGGTCTTCGTCTGCCCTGTAATCGAAAAGATAACATCCCTGGGTTTCCTTAAAGGGTTGAACGATCTTTTCGATGATCTCTTTGTTCTTTCCTTCGCTGAAATTAGGAACGCACTCGATAAGCTGTTTAGCCATGATTATAATACCTCCGTTAAATATGAGAGTTCGTGGATCGCAAAAGGAGAAACAGGAATCTGTTTTCTCTTGTATAACGCGGCGTATCGCCATAGCCACCGATACGCCGCGCAAGAAATCCCTATAAAATGAACCTTCGTGGAAACGAGGTTTTTTTAGGGAAGTATTATTTTTTCATCCTCCACCACATTGAAATAGGTGAAGACTCCATCTTTGCCCATCTGAACCTGTACGGGTTTTACCACTTCGCCAATTTCCGTGAATCCCTTGAAAATTCCCGTGAGTCCGTTGAAATTTACAGTTTCGCTCAAAGCTTTTTGTACCGCCTCTTTATCGAGGGTTTGCGCGCGGTTCATGCTGTCCGCAAGAAGAAGCAGCGCGTCATAAGCGGAAGCTCCCACCATATCGGGATCCATACCGTATTGCTCTTTATATTCTGCGATATAATCCTGAACGATAGGGCGAGGATCCTCACGATTGAGGTTCGTCACAATGATAACCCCTTCGGCAGCTTCTCCGGCAATCTCGAAAAATTTAGGGGAATCGGCTCCTTCTTCTCCGAGAATCGTCGCCGTCACTCCCGCTTCCCGGGCTTGTTGCGCAAAAGGCCCGGTCTGGAAATAATATCCCGAAAAGATGATAACATCCGGGTTCACTTCTTTTATTTGCGCGATATACGGCGCATAATCCTTTTCTGAAAAAGCATAGGATTTTTCGAAAAGGATCTCCGGTTTCCCATGTTCTTGGATATAATCTTTAATTCCTACAGAGAGCGTTTGCCCAAAATCATTATCCGCATAGAGCAACACAGCTTTTTCCGCCTTCAGGAGCACATCCGCCACGTACGCCATGGCTTTCCCTTCAACGTTTCCCAAAAATCCGTTACGGAAACAATATTCTCCTGCGGTAGTAACATCGGGATGGATAGCATAGGCCGCTACAAAAGGAATTTTTTCTTCCTGGAAAATCGTAGCCACTGCTCGGCTTGGCATACTGTAGGATCCTCCCACCACAGCGTGGACCTGATCCTGTTCAATGAGTTTGTAGGTAAGAGCTACTGCTTCTTTAGGATTTGCTGCATCATCATAAATGAGAAGCTCTATGGGGTTCCCCAAAACGCCTCCCTGGGCATTGATATTTTTCTGGGCAAGCTCCACGGAGTTTTTTACGCTCAATCCATCCGCCGCAGCAAATCCTGTAAGAGGAGCCAAGACACCTATTTTTACGGTCTCTCCAGCAAAAGCACCGAAAGCCATCAACAAGGATAAGGCTAACACTCCACAAAACATTACCGCCATTTTACGTAACCCTTTCATAAAAAGCACCTCCAATAAAATAAATTTCCCGAATCGGCAATACCTCTTCGGGATTACATCCCTAAATAAGCCTGGCGTAATTCATCCTTTGCGAGTAATGTCTTCTTTTCTCCCTCAAAGACAATTTCTCCGCTTTCTATAACATAGGCATAGTGAGAAATTTCCAAAGAAAGCAAAGCATTTTGTTCCACCAAAAGAATGGTAAGTCCATGCTCTTCGTTAAGCTTTTTCAAAAGGGCGAAAACTTCCTTCACGAGTTTCGGCATGAGCCCCATGGAAATCTCGTCCACCAAGAGCACCTTCGGATCCGGAAGAAGAGCTCTTCCAATGGCCAATTGCTGTTGTTCCCCTCCGGAAAGGGTAGAAGCCATTTGATCGCGCCGTTCCTTCAATATCGGGAAAAGAGAAAAAATCCATTCCATTCGCTCAAGAACAAATCTTTTGGAATACCCCCCGAAAATAGTTCCGGAAATAAGGTTCTCAGAAACCGACATCTCCGGGAAAAGCCTTGCTCTTTCAGGCACAAGCCGTATCCCCTTTCTTGCTCGAAGGTGTGAGGGCAAAGGATTTAAAGCCTCTCCCCGAAAGAAGATATTCCCTTTTGAAGGTACGATTCCCATAAGAGCATGCATGATAGAAGTCTTTCCGGCTCCGTTAGGCCCAATTATAGAAATCAAGGATCCTTCGGGGATAGAAAAAGAGACCCCTTTTACTGCAAGTATATCCCGATAAAAAACTTTCAGTCCCCGCGCCTCAAGCAAGGCCATCTTCTTTTACCCTCCCCAGGTACGCATCGATAACGCGATCGTTTTTGGCGATTTCTTCTGGAAGTCCTTCGGCAATCTTTTCTCCGTGATCCAAAACCACGATTCTGTCGGAGAGAGACATGGCAACACGCATATTGTGTTCGATAAGAAGAATTGTAATCCCTCTGGCACGGATACCAAGAATCGTTTTTTCCAAAAGGGATATTTCTTCATGCCGCAGGCCGGAGAAAGTTTCGTCCAGAAGCAAGAGCGAAGGCTCCAGGGCGAGAGCTCGAGCAAGCTCCAGACGACGTAAATTTCCCAGGGGAAGCGATAGGGCTTTAGCCTTTTCCTGAGCTTCCAAACCCACGAGCTTTAAATATTGACGAGCTTTATCCCTGTTGGCTTTTGTGTCCCAGAAAGAAAAAAAAGGAATCCCCTTGCCATATTTTTCCATTCCCAGGGCAACAAGCACATTTTCAAGCACCGTTAAGGATCCGAAAGGACGAACTATCTGATAAGTACGTCCTATTCCCCGCGATGCCATTTGATGAGGAGGAAGCCCCGAAATATCTTCTCCCTGGAAAAAAATTTTCCCCTCTGTGGGTTTCTGCACTCCGGAAATAATGTTAAAACACGTAGTTTTCCCTGCTCCATTAGGCCCCAGCAGGCCTAGAATCTCCTTTTCTCTTATTTCAAAGGAAACTTTGAGAAGTGCTTGAAGTCCTCCGAAACGCTTGGAAAGAGCCTCCACGGAAAGTACTGAAGAAAAGGGTTGAGAGTTTTTCATGAGACCCTCCTTTGCAACAACTTTCCGAAAACATTTTTTGCCAAACTGTTTTCTCCGAGGAGTCCACTAGGTTGGTAGCGTATCATGCATAACAACAAAAGGGCGTACATCAGAAGACGATATTCTGCAAAAGGTCGAAAGAGCTCAGGTAGAAATCCAAGAATAATAGCTCCCACGAGAGGTCCCCAAAGAGTTCCCATGCCTCCAAGAACTATTATGGAAAGAAGCATTACCGAAGCGGGAAAGCCAAAATCTTCAGCGCTGATAAAACGCATGGCATGAGCATACAAAGCCCCGGAAAGCCCCGCAAGAGAAGTCCCCAAAATAAAAGCAAAGAGCTTATACTTTACGGAGGAAATTCCTACCGTGGAAGCGGCAGTCTCTTCTTCCCGAAGAGAAATACATCCCAATCCTGCCCAGCTTTTTGAGAAAAGCCATACGAGAAGGAATGCCAGAATAAAAAAGGTCAGGCAAAGTAAAAAGAAGGAAGCGCCCTTAAGTCTTATCCCCCAAAAATAGATACGTGGAATACCGCCAATACCGAGAGCGCCTCCAAAAAAGGGGACATACAGAAAAACGGATTCTACGATGAAGTTCACACCTATAGTTGTAATGGCGAGAAAATCCTCCCGCACCCGTATACTTGGAAGTCCACAAAGAAATCCTATACTACCGCTTATTGCGATCACGCAAGGCAGAGCCTCCCAGAAAGTCATGCCGAAACGGGTGGAAAGTATCGCTGCAGAATACGCTCCGATACCAACAAAAGCAGCGTGCCCCAAAGAGATTTGCCCCGCAAACCCCACGATAACATTAAGTCCGCATGCTGCAATGGCCTGGATAAGGATAAAGGTTCCCACGGTAATAACGTAGCTATTCATGGGTTCAAGCTCCTTTTCTGCTGGAAAAAAGCCCTGTAGGTTTCCACATAAGGACTGAGATCATCGCTATGAAGGCGATGGCATCACGAGGAAGTGGAATATTCGCATATCCAATAAGAAGAGTTTCCGCTATTCCGAGCAGTAAAGATGCGAAAACCGCTCCCTGAATCGATCCCAATCCTCCGACAACGATAAGAGCCAAAGATTTATAAGCCGGTACGGCTCCCATGGTGGGATACACCTGATTATAGTAAATTCCCACCAAAACGCCTGCGACGGCTGCAACAGCAGAGCCGATAACAAAAGTAAGGTCGATGGTTCTCCTGGCATTGATACCGTTTGCCTCCGCTATCTCGATATCCTGACTGGAAGCTCGCATGGCAAGGCCAAAGGATGTTTTCTTAACTAAGAACCAAAGGAAGAAAAGGATTACAAGCGTAATAAGATAGACTCCGATAAGCATAGATGAAATGGAGAGAGATCCCAAAGAGACTTCCGGAAACGGTAACGATGCGGGAAAGGCATGTATATGCGGCCCGAAAATAAGTCTGCAAACCTCTTCTATAATGAGAAGTATAGATATACTCCCTATGAGAGGGACGAAGGGAGGGAATTTTAGAAGGGGAAAATATACAAAACGCTCAATGCAAACGCCTAGAAGAGCACAAACTGCCATGCTGCTTCCCAGAGCTATTAAAAGGCTGCCCGAGGAAGAGTAAAAAAACAAACCCACGTAAGCTCCTACGGTATAAAGCCCCGCATGAGCCACGTGAAGAATTCGCAAAATTCCATATACCAATGCCAAGCCTAATGTTATGAGGGCATAAATAGACCCCATGGCAAGACCGTTCAAAAGCTGTTCCAAAAAAAGTGTCATGCCTACCCCCTGATTTTTTCGGTGTTAAGAAACATCGGAAGATGTAAATTTTCAGTGGCCTGTTCTCAGGTTCATGACATCCATAAATGTGGAGTAAAAAGTTTACAATTCTCCTACCGTTTCTTCCACTGCTCTTAAGATAGTCCCTTCTTCAAGAAGAGCGATAAGAGAAAGAATATCCGGGTGAAAATACCGATCCTCTTCCACCGAAGCAATCTCCTCGCGGATAGCTTTATAGGCAGCATGGGTTCCCTTGCCGGGAAGGAGAGGCTTCGAGAACTCAAGCCCCTGGGCAGCGGAAAGGAGTTCTATGGCAAGGATTTTCTTGATGTTATCCACCACTGTAACAGCCTTTCTCGAAGAAAACATACCCATAGAAACATGATCTTCCTGATTTGCCGAAGTAGGAATCGAATCTACGCTGGAAGGATGACAGAGGACCTTGTTTTCCGACACAAGAGCAGCTGAAACATATTGAGGGATCATGAACCCGTTATTCAAACCACTTTTATTGACAAGAAAAGGCGGAAGCCCCGAGAGCTTGTGATCTACCATTCTCGCGGTTCTGCGTTCCGAAATACTTCCCAGTTCAGCAGCGCCAATAGCAAAAAAATCCATCGCTATGGCTATGGGCTGCCCATGAAAATTTCCTCCGCTCAGAGCCTCTTCATCGGCAGCAAAAATAAGGGGATTATCTGTCACCGAATTTATTTCAATTTGTATTTTCTGTTTTACATATTCGAAAGCATCTCGAGAAGCTCCGTGAACCTGGGGAACACACCGAAGAGAGTAGGCATCCTGAACCCGATCATGTTTATACTTCTCCACGATCTGTGAACCCTCGATAAGCTTCCGCATATTCGATGCCACCAATTTTTGTCCGAGATGAGGGCGAAGATCATGAGTTCGAGGATCGAAAGCATAAGGTACCCCGTGCAGAGCTTCCAAGGAAAGCGCTGCCGCAATGTCCGCAATTTTTGCAAGCTCTTGGGCATCTACCAGTGCCAGAGCTCCAACGGCAGTAAGTGCTTGGGTTCCGTTATTCAGAGCTAAACCTTCCTTAGGCTGAAGAGCGATGGGTTCCATGCCCAACAAACGAAGCACATCCATGGTATCTTGATCCTTGCCCTGATAACGAACTTTTCCATAACCAAGAAGAGTAATGGCAAGATGAGAAAGGGGGCAAAGATCACCGCTGGCTCCTACGGAGCCCTGGGCAGGAATAAGAGGGTGAATCCCTAAATTAAGATATTCTACGAGACGCTCCAAAGTAGGAAGACTTATGCCGGAAAAACCCCTGGTAAGCGTGTTGATTCGCAAAAGCATAATAGCTCGCACAACTTCTTCAGGAAAATAATCTCCGGTGCCACAAGCGTGGCTTAGCAGAAGGTTTGTCTGGAGTTGGCGACTTTGGTCTTTGGGGATAACCACGGAAGAAAGATCCCCAAAACCCGTGGTAATTCCATATATACTTCTCTCTTCCCGAACCCAGGAAGCCACTTTCTCGGCACCTCTCTGTACGAGAGCTACCGCCCCGGGATCTAGACGGACACGATAGCCCTGCCTCGCAACTTTACATACGTCTTCGAGAGACAGTGAATGCCCATTAAGTAATATTGTCTTTGCCTCCATTTACTACCATCCTCCTCACATTTCATCCCCTTCTTGCTTATTATGGCAAGAATTTCCCGTAATAATATGGGTCGGAGCACCACAAAAAGGGCACTTTCCTTCTTTACCGACTTCAACATCTAAAGCATTATAACATGACCGTATTACAATGTCATTCCCGCAATTATGACATTGTGTGTTTTCTGGAACGCCTGTATTCCCAAGATATACATATTGCAAGTCTTCTCGAGCTTCCTGACGAAGGTTGCGAAGCAATTCCAGGGAAGGGGGCGGACCTTTCCATCGGTAAGCGGGAAAAGCCCGGGTTATATGGAGAGGAATAAAGGGGGAGAGAGAGGCTAGCCAACGAGTGCAGGAACGGAAAAAACTGTTCTCCGTGTTCATGCCCGGCACTACAAGCCACGTTACTTCCACATGGACATTCTGCTCCACGAGAATCTCTACAAAACGCTGAGCATCGGCAAGAGAGCCTTTGAGAAGCTTCTGGTACTGGTCTTTGTTAAAAGATTTTATGTCAACGTTACATGCCCCGAGAAGAGGTGCCAGCTCTCTGAGAGGTTTTTCCAACATTTGCCCATTTGTCACAAGGATCGCATGGTTGCCTTTCTCTTTCCATAAAGAAGCACAGTCTCTCAAAAATTCATACCACACCGTAGGTTCATTATATGTAAAGGCAAGAAGAGAAAGGTTTTGCTCTATTCCCGCTGCGACAATTTCCTCGGGAGAATGTTCCCGGGTGGAAATTTCCGCATGAACCAGTTGATGATTTTGGCAATAGGGGCAATCCATGGTGCATCCGCGAGTTCCCAGGGAAAGAACAAACTCCCCGGGAAAATAATGATACAAGGGTTTTTTCTCCACAGGATCCACGGCCCAAGCCAAAGGCCTTCCGTAAACCAGGGAGCTCAAGCCTTTAAAAGGCACGTGTCTCCTGGCGTTACAAAATCCCACATCTCCGGGGGCGAGCAAGCAAGAGCGAAAGCAGAGCTCGCAACGAACATTTTCCCCTTCCCAATGCCACCAGGAAGCGTTTCGAAAAGGAAGAGTTTCTGAAAAGGATTTTTCTTCAGGCTCTTTATCATTCTTCATAACGAGTCACCCGAAAAGACATAAGGTCCACATTTTCCAGGGAAGTCTCAAAAATACCCGCTTTTTTCATGGCTATTTGAACTTGTTGCAAAGGAGTTTCAACGCCTTCGAGATTCGGTAAAAGCACTCCTCTTCGAGAATTCTTTGAAACGATCACCCCAAAATTTTTGGGATCCAAAAGTTCGAAGGAAGTTTTTTCCGGGGTTTCTAAGATATCGCACGAAAAAAGAAGTGAAGAAAGTTCTTGTTCTTTGACTGGGGAAAAGCGAGGATCTTGAAAAGCTGCTGCCCTGGCATTTGAAATAAGTTCTTCCGTCAAGCAGGAAGCATTGGGGAATAACGTTCCTATACAGCCCCGGAGAGCGCCATCCCGGCACTTTATCGAGACGAAACAGGCTTTTGGCAGAGAGAGCTCCGGATATTCCCCTTTCATGAGATGCGTAATGCGAAAAGGATCAGGAACAATTCGTTTCTGTAAGTCACAGGTTATCACATATCGGGCAAAAACGGGATAGGAGAAAGGGGAAGGAAGAGGAAGGGAATTTTTCATATCAAAGATCCTCCCGAAGCCGGAAGTTTTTCGAAACATGATACGCTACGCAATATCCTACTCCGAAAGGGGCTTCATAACTGAGGATGTGGAAAGGTTGGTCTTTTGTAAGCCCCTGAGCAAAGAGAACCGAGGCAAGGCCGCATTCCTGGGCATCTCTGCGTTCCTCGAAAGAAAGGTTTCTCAAGGGCAAGCTTTCCCCTTTACCAAGGCACTCGACTACCATTTGGTCAAAGCGTTCTCCCCAGGGATGATATTTTCCTGGAGAAGAAGGCGATAATCCATGAGAAAGATCGCCGCTCGCAAGAAGCCCCCATTTTTTTTCAGGGAAAAACTCCGCAAGAACTCTTCCGGCATCGTAAGCGTTTTGAGGAGAAAGCCCTACAGGGTTCATGAGAAGAAGGGGGGGAAGAGAAAAACTCCAGAATTGCCTGAAAAAATAGAGAGGGACCATGCAACCATGATCGAGAACACCATGAGAGGAATGGAGGATTTCCGAAGAGATGCCACTCCGGGTCAACGCTTTTTCTAAATTTGAGACATCACAATTCTCCCCCGGAACTTCAAAAAATACCGAAGGAGCGTTAAACATGTCAAAGGATCCTCTATACATTGTAGCTGTGGAAAAAACCATTTTCCCGGGAGCAAAGGGTGCGTGCGGAGAAAGGGCAACAAGCATTTCCGGTTTTTCCAGGTATTCCTCAAGCTCCCAAAAAGCTTGAATGGTAGATTCGGCCTCCTTCTCTCCTCCTCTTCCAACCTCGGGAACCACAATTGGCGGATGCGGTACCACACACGCCCAGATCCACATGAAAATCCTCCTTTCTCCTCAGGAACGATAAAAAATCGAGGCCTTCTTTAGCAAACTCTACAAAATCATCATAGCATCTCCAAAAGAATAAAAGCGATATCCCTTTTCAACAGCTTCTCGATATGCGTAAGAAACTTTTTCATATCCCCCGAAAGCGGAAACCAGCATGAGAAGAGTGCTTTGGGGAAGATGGAAATTTGTAATTATGCCATCCACTACACGAAAGGAATATCCGGGATAGATAAAAAGAGTGGAAACATCTTTACCAGCTCGCAGTACCCCCGAGGAGGCTCCGGTTTCCAAACCCCGGACAGCCGTAGTGCCCACGGCAATAACTTTCCCCTTGCGTTTTTTCGTCTCCTCCACCGCTCTTACAGTGGATGAAGAAATTTCGAAATGTTCCTCGTGCATCGTATGGTCCCGGATATCTTCAACCTGTACGGGACGGAAAGTCCCAAGACCGATATGAAGCGTAAGAAAAGCCAGGGAAATTCCTTTCTTCTGAAGATCTTTCAAAAGTTGCTCAGTAAAGTGAAGGCCTGCAGTAGGAGCAGCCACCGAACCCAACTCCCTGGCATAGATGGTTTGATATTGATCCGCCTCTGCCCTGGATTCTGTAATGTAAGGCGGCAAAGGCACTATGCCGCAGTCCTCTAAAAAAGCATAGACGTCCAGGGATTCGGGAAATTCGACAAACCGGAGCCCTCCTTCCAGGGATGAAGGAAGAACATGTACCGCGATTCCCTTATCTAGAAAGACTCTGGTATGTCTTTTCAATTTTTTCCCCGGTCGTACCAAAGCTTCCCAAACATGCGGGCCTCTCTCCGAGGGACGAAGAAGAAAAATTTCCACCTTCCCGCCACTTTCCGCCTTTTCTCCAAAAAGGCGGGCCGCAAGCACCTTGGTGTCATTGAGGACGAGCAAATCCCCGGATCGCAGAAAATCTCCCACTTCCCGAAAGATTCGATGATGCAGCTTCCCCGTTTCGCGTTCCAGCACAAGAAGCTTCGCCATATCTCTTGGTTCCACAGGGTTTTGAGCAATTTGCTCTTTAGGTAGTTCGTAAAAATACTTTTTTGCCTGAAAAAGATCTTTTTCCATAGACCCTATTCTACTCCGTTTCTAGTATGCTTTTTTTATCGTGGTTCCCGGATAATAATGTCCGAGAATCTTTTGCCATGTCCATCCCTTTTCTGCCAGGGCCTTAGCTCCCCATTGAGAGAGCCCTACTCCGTGTCCCCACCCTTTTCCGGAAAAAAGGAAGATCCCTTTTTCAGGCAAAGGAAGCTTTCCAATTTGAGTACTTTCCGTGGAGGGTCGTTTTTTTTCAAGATATTCCCTCTGTTTTTCCGGATGCAACAACATATCCATGAGTTCCTCCGTAGAAAAAACCCCTTGCTGCGTCATAATCGACAATTCCTCCTGCTCCTTGAAAGAAACTTTTTCTTCCGAAGAATTTCCGGTGGATTGAGAGGAAGAAAGAATTCGAAAATGAGTACTTTTGAGGTTTTTACTCCCTAAAGCCATACGGAAACGATGAGCCGAAACGTTCCGGGTTCCCAAGCTTCCCGATATCTGGAGATCAATAGCCCTCCCGTAAGGATCCTCTTTTGCCACCTTCACAGCATACACTTCTCCCACAGATTGGCCCATTTTTCGTAAGACTTCCCCGATCTGGCGAGAAGTAAGCGAAAGTTCCCACTGCGAATAAGGTGAAGTATATACTACAGGTTCTTGCCGGGGTTGCAAATAAGGGATGGATCCGCCCCAAACATGCCGGACGTCCGCTGTGCTTCCGCCGCTATCAGAATGGTAAGGCGTAAGAGCATATTTCCCCTGATAAACCAGTACCATGCCTTTCGTGGCTTGAATGGCCTTATCAATCCGGCGGTCCTCAGCGTTTATTCCTCGATATACCTGACAGTGAGGGGTAGCGCAAAGATCGAAGTGCTCCGAAGCATGCCTCCCCTTATGGGAGATAGCATATGTACGGGCCACAACAGCCTGAGCCTTGAGAAACTCCACGGACCATGCCGGATTAGCTTCCATTTTCAGAACACCCCGAAGATAGTTTTCCACATCTATCACATTTATTATGGACAAACCGGAAGTCCCCTGATAAATTTCGAGAGATCCCCGGTAAGGATGGTTCCCCCAAGCAATCGGCGCTTTCCCTTTAATTTTTACAGGGAGAGAGAGTGTTTTTTTATTGACTTCGATGGTATGACTATTTCGGCGCTGAAGAGAAGAAGTCCCGGAAAAAGAGTACTGTTTCCCCTGAGAATCTATCAAGGTGTAGCTTTTTGCAGAGGATAAGGTCCCTTTGGTCACCCCTTGGGCGACACAGATCCGTAAAACGCCTCCGGAGCTTCCCCATGCGGGGAGAAATGATGAGAAAAGAACCGAGAGGAAAAGGGCGCACAAAAGAACGGAAAATTTTTTAGGGTAGAAAATCATGAAGAGAAGCTCCTTCCCAGGATCTAAGAATTTTATTTCCTCAAAAAACGCAGGATGAAGGAAATAGCCGAGAGGACAAGACTTATCAAAACCATGGAAGTAAAGGGAAAAAAGAAAACGCCCTTTTTTGTTCGGATGGTTATATCTCCAGGAAGTTTCCCAAAAGAAAAGGAAGGCATGTAATGCCCTAACAGGAAAAAAAGGACCCCGAGAAAGAGAAATACTCCTCCAAGCACGAGGAATATTTTGGAAAAAGAAACCATGGAGCTACTCTTCTTCCCAGGGAAAAACCCTTTGCCCTTCATTTGCGGACATATGCGGAGGCTTCAAGGAAAAAAGGAAAAACGCATTATCCGTGGCCTTCCTTCCTCGAGGTGTTTTTTCAAGAAACCCCTGGCGTATAAGAAAAGGTTCGTAAATATCTTCCAAGGTTTGAGATTCTTCATTTATGGCAGAAGCAAGCGTGGAAAGCCCTACTGGACCTCCGCCGAAAAGTTGTACGAGAGCTCCCAGATATTTCCGATCTCCTTCGTCAAGCCCCTGCTCATTTATTCCGAGCATATCGAAAGCTATCCTGGCAACATCCAAATGTACGGAGCCTTCTCCTTTCACCTGGGCAATATCGCGAATTCTTCGAAAAAGTCGAAGTGCCACTCGGGGTGTTCCCCGAGAACGCCTGCCGATTTCCTGGGCCGCTCCTTCTTCGATGGGAATATTATGTTTTTGAGCTGCCCGAATGACGATGGAAGACAAATCCTCGGGAGAGTAAAGATCAAGCTGTTCCACGATACCAAAACGTGCTCTTAAAGGCGATGTGAGAAGTCCCAGCCTTGTGGTAGCTCCTATAAGCGTAAAGGGAGGAAGAGAAAGTCGGATGGTTCTGGCAAGAGGCCCCTTGCCTACCACAATATCCAGAGCAAAATCTTCCATTCCCGCATAAAGGATCTCTTCCACATTGGAAGGAAGACGGTGAATTTCGTCGATAAAAAGCACGTCTCCCTCCTGAAGGTTGGAGAGAATTGCCGCAAGATCTCCAGATCTTTCAAGAGCGGGCCCGGAAGTGACCCGCATCTCCCCTCCCATTTCACGAGCTATGATGCCTGCGAGAGTCGTTTTTCCCAATCCCGGAGGGCCGTGAAAAAGCACATGGTCTAAAGGTTCCCGGCGCTGCATGGCAGCCTGAATATAAATAGAGAGCTTTTCCTTGAGATTTTGCTGGCCTACAAAATCGCCAAGAACCTGGGGGCGAACCGGAAGAAGCTCTTCTTCTCCGAGAAGGGAAGGGGCTCCCACAAGGCGTTCCTGTTCCTCCTGATGAAGAGTCATCTTTGCAACCTCCGCAAAGCCTCGTGAAGAAGCGAGCTTTCATCCGTTACAGGGAACTCTCCTTTATCGAGCACTCCCTCTATGGCAACAAGAGCTTCTCTTCTTCCAAAACCAAGAGAAAGAAGTGCTTCCAAAACTGTATGCTGTACCGAAGCTTCTCCGGCAGGCCTGCTTTTCTCGGAGGAAAACTGGGGCGCGAAAATCGAGCCATCTGCCAAGGCTTTCTGGACCTTTTCGGAAAGCTCGAAACAGAGACGCTCAGAAATTTTCTTGCCAATTCCCGGAAGAGCGGAAAAAAGAGAAGCCTTGGAACTCACGATAGCTTCGAAAATGTCTTGAACTTCAAGGGACGACATGATTCCCATAGCCATTCGACTGCTCACGCCTCGCACAGAAGCAAGCATGGAAAAGAGAGTGCGTTCATTTTCGTCAGCAAATCCAAAAAGAAGAAATCCCGTATCCTCCTGAGGCTGCAAATGGACAAAAAGAAAAAGAGGTTTTTCTTTCTCTGCCATATCAAAAACAGCCCGGGTACAGAGAAAACGGAACCCTATGGCTCCCACCTCCAGAACAAGCTGTCCCCGGTCAGGTTCCAAGAAAGTTACAATACCCTTACAATACTGAATCATCTATTTTCTCCCGGATTGTATCTCATGAATTTCCAGAGCCCTCAATCCTTCGACAATGGCGGAAAGAAAGAAGCCCCGTAATGGCGATGGCAAGCCCATCCGCCGCATCATCCGGACGCGGAAGCTCCGAAAGATTGAGAAGACGTTGTACCATTTTCTGGACTTGTATTTTTTCAGCCTTTCCGTTTCCGGAAACCGCAATTTTCACATCCCCTGGATTGGGCTCCAAAAGGGGTTTTTTTTCCAATGCCGTCATAAGTAGCACAACTCCCCGAGCCTGCCATACCATTTCTGCGGTAGTTTTATTTTTTCCGAAATACAGCTTTTCTACCGCTACACAATCCACGGGGTACGCGGCAAAAAGAGTTTTCAATCTCTCATAAACAGAAAGGAGACGTTCCTCCATTGGTTTTTTCGAAGACGTCTCCAGACAACCATAAGAGAGAGATTCAAACATAGATCCCTTAAGCGATACCACTCCATATCCAAGACGTCCCAATCCCGGGTCGACACCAAGGCATATCATTAGTTTTCCAGGGAATTCGCGATATCCTCGGAAATGTCGAAATTGCAGGATACGGCCTGGACATCATCGTGGTCATCAAGAACATTGAGAAGATTAAGGATTTTTGCCGCCACATCTTTCTCCTCTATGGGAATCGTCGTTTTCGGAACATGCTGCACCTCTGCGGACTCTACATGGTATCCCGTTTTTTTAAGAGCCTCCGCTACGGTCATAACGACCCCGGGATCCGTATATACGGTAATCCCCTCTTCGCCCGGAGAGAGATCCTCTCCTCCCGCATCAATGACTGCCATCATAAGCTCTTCCTCGTCTACCGCACCTTGAATTTCCACAACTCCTCGGCGTTCAAAAATCCAGGCGACACACCCGGCTTCTCCAAAAGTTCCTCCATTACGACTGAGAAGGGCACGAATCTCCGGAGTCGTTCTGTTTTTGTTATCCGTAGTAGCCTCAATAAGAACAGCTACCCCCCCCGGACCATATGCCTCGTACATGACTTCTTCGTATACTGCCCCTTCGATCTCTCCCGTGCCGCGCTTGATGGCCCTATCGATATTGTCGGAAGGAACTGATGCGGATTTAGCACGCTCGAGGGCAGTTTTTAATTTCATATTCATGGAAGGGTCGCCTCCGCCTTCCCTGGCGGCAACGATAATTGCTCGAACAAGTTTCTGGAACGCAACGCCTCGCTTAGCATCCTGCGCCGCTTTCCTATGTTTGATATTGGCCCATTTAGAATGTCCTGCCATAAAAAAACACCCCAATTTTTAGATAAGTTTGTATAATGGCCTCGCCATTACATGATATTACTCTTCTATGCTGCAAAGAGGAGGCATATTCCTTTTATGCTCGGAACGCCGAAAAGCTTTTTTTACAAAGGATTGTACCTCTTCCGAGACCTCTTGCTCAAGAAAATACATGTCAAGCTCTTCGTAGGTAACTCCCATCTCCTGCTCATCCGTTTGTCCCGACCAAAGCCCCGCAGAGGGGGGTTTAGTAATGATTTCCTGGGGAACCCCCAGATGTTCCGCAAGAGCCCGCACTTCCCCCTTGAGCAAATCCCCTAGAGGAAGAAGGTCGGCTCCGGAATCTCCGTGCTTTGTAAAATATCCTACCATCAACTCGACCTTATTACCCGTACCGCAAACGAGGTATCCCTTCTCCTGGGCTATCGCATAAAGAGTTATCATCCGCAGCCGGGGCTTTATGTTTGCCAGGGCAAGCGGAGAAGAAAGTTTCTCTTTTTCGGGAAAAGCTCCAAGAAAGGTGTCGTAGGAATTGGAAAGATTTACTTCCGTTATAGGGATATCCAAAGCTTTCGCTACGGCTCGGGCATGATCCGCATCCTGGGAAATACTATGGCAGGGCATGATAACGCCCAGGACATTTTTGCCAAAAGCTTTTCGGGTAAGCCCTGCAACTACTGCGGAATCTATTCCTCCGCTCAGGCCAAAAACTGCGCCGGATCTTCCGGAAGAAGTCCCCTGTTCTTGAAGCCATACAACTATCTTTCTTTCCAAAGAAACGGAATCCCTGTATGCTTTCATTAGATCCTCCCTCTGCGCACCGATTTGCTTTCAAAAAAGTATTGTAGCATAACTTCCCGGAGTCTTTTCCTTTCCAGCGAAAGGATATATCGAAAGGATGTATAAAGAAAACGATTCATTCGAAAAGAGGAATTCCCATGAAAAAAGCTCTTGTTTTTGACGGTTACGTCGATGAGCCTTCCTGCTTTGGAGTACCCCCATATATTTCACCTTACGTTCGCTATGCTTTTGGATTACTCCAAAGCTACGGCTTTCAAGTTTCCTATATTACCGCAGACGAATGGCGAAAAACCCCTCATGAAAATTTGTGGAAAGAGGCAGAAATAGTCACTCTTATCACGGGATTTACCGTGCCTGGCCGTTATCGGGGAGGAAAGCCTCTTCTTCTCGGAGAACTCGAAAAATTATTGGAACTTCCTCGTAAAGGACTCCTTTTTTTTGGAGGTTCCATCACTCATGGATACTCAATTCAAGGAGGACGTGCGGCCAAGGGTATGAAGGAATTTGCAACACGGGGAAATTGTTTTGCCGAAGATCCCGTGGCCTCTCTGCAGGTCTATTTGGAAGAAGGCCGCATAGAACCTTCCGCACGGAAAAATTACAAAAACCTGACAAAGTGGGCCGTGGAAGGAGCTTCCCTGGTTTTTCAGCACCCCTTTTATCCACAGGTAATCGCTGAATTGGAGCTTTCTGAAGGATGTGGGCGAAAGGGGAAACATTGCAGTTTTTGTACCGAATGGCAGAGAACGCCCTACCGAGAACGCCCCGTAGCGGACGTACTCAAAGAAATCGAAGCGCTTGCAGCCTGCGGGATCCGGAATTTCCGCCTGGGGAAATGTTCGGATATTCTAGCTTATGGCGGAAGCGAAACCCCTCAAGGGAAACGCCCGAATCCAAAAACTTTGGAAAAACTCTACAGGGGTATCCGGAAAGCTTGCCCGGAATTGGAAGTTCTTCATACGGATAACTGCAATCCCTTGACAGTAGCAAGGTTCCCCGAAGAATCTAGAAAAAGCGTGGAAATTATTGCATCCTACAACACAGAAGGAGATTGTCTCTCTCTGGGGATAGAAAATCTGGATCCCCTTGTACTCTCATTGAATAATCTTAAAATAACTTTTGAAGAAGCTTTGGAGGCCGTGCGTATTATTAACGAAGCTGGGGGCTGGCGAGAACGTCCGAGAGGACTCCCCAAGATTTTACCCGGGTTGAACTTCTTGCTTGGCCTTCCGGGAGAAACCGGAGAATCCTATAAATTAAATGCTTTTTTCCTTGAAACCTTGCTGCGGGAAGGCCTTTCAGTGAGAAGAATCAACATACGGAAGGTTATTCCTTTTCAGGATTCTCCCTTGCCCAAACTGCTTCAGACAAACCCTCCCCGAGTAAAATCTCAAAAAACGAGAAAATGGAAGGAGTGGGTTCGTGAAGAGGTGGATCCCGTCATGTTCCAGCGTTTTGCTCCTCTTGGAACCGTCTTTCGTAATGTATTGACAGAAAAACGTTCGGGAAAATGTCTTTTTGGAAGGCCCCTGGGAAGTTATCCGCCTCTTATAGGTATTATGGATGAAAACCTTCAGGAAAATCTGAAAATAGACGTAGCCATAACAGATTACGGAAAACGTTCTCTTACAGGAGTTCCTTATCCACTTTCTCTCGCTACCTGTTCGCGGACGAATCTTTTAGCTCTTCCGGGCATTGGCAAAGCCCGGGCAGAACAAATACTCACAAAGCGCGCAGCAAAAGAGAGTTCTTCTTCTCTGGAAAACATTTTGGACGACTCACTTTTGGCTGCAAAGCTTTCCATGTATTTTTCAAAAGAAAGGGAAGAATAAAATCCTGGTTCGGGGAAAACAAAAAGACGGCCATCGCCGCCTTCTTGTTACTACCTCTATTGTTGACCTGTAAATCAAAAAAACTATTTATCCACCATTTCTTTCAGAACCTTACCAGGCCTGAAAACAGGAACCTTTTTCGCAGGGATCTTAATGACTTTCTTGGGATCTTGGGGATTACGTCCCTGACGCGGTGCCCGATTCCGAACCTCAAAGGTTCCGAAACCTACAAGCTGCACCTTATCGCCCCGGGAAAGAGCCTGTTCGATGGCAGAGAAAACTGCGTCTACGCACTCACTGGCATCTTTCTTACTGCTACCGGTCGTTTTGGCAACTTCATTTACCAAATCACTTTTGGTCACACGAAACACCTCCTAAAGATTTGGGACAAAACCCTATGATATCAGGGCTGAAGTCGCCCTTTGATTCATTATTACAGCTTTTGTTAGGAAGGTCAAGAGTTTTTCCCACTAATCCGAACGATTTTTCCATTTTATTCTAATAGGGACTCCGGAATAATTCTCCAAAGAACGCAATTTTTTTTCTACATGCCGTTCAAATTGCTTGGTAACGATATCTTTATCGTTAACCACAAAAAGAAAGAACGGAGGAGCTGTTTCCGCCTGAGTACAGTAGTAAAGTTTCAAAAAACGTCCCTGTCCGTTGCTTGGCATACGCTCAAAAGCCATGAGTTCCCGGAGAAGTACATTCAGTTTGGAAGTAGAAATTCGGGCTTTCCGGTTTTCATGAATCTGAAAAATCGCCTTCGAAAGATCCGGCATATTACGTCCTGTTTTTGCGGAAACAAAAATCATGGGAGCATGTTGAAAAAACACAAAGGCCTGCTTCAGATATTTCCGCATATTATCTCCCACTTTAGGATCCCTAGGCGCAAGATCCCATTTATTTACTGCAAAAACAAGCCCTTTTCCTTTCTTTGCTACATGGCCACATATTTTTTTCTCGTTTTCCGTAGCCGGTTCTTCTCCATCCATAACAAGTATTGCCACATCGCAACGGTCAATAGCATTATAACTACGTACCATAGAATAATATTCCACAGCGGAAGAGATCCTTGATTTTTTTCGGAGACCTGCGGTATCAATGATACGTAAAAGCCCTGAAGGGGTTTCCACCAAGGTGTCGATGCTATCCCTGGTAGTTCCGGGAACGGAACTCACTAGAGAACGTTCCTGTCCGACAAAATGGTTAAAGATACTCGACTTCCCCACGTTGGGGCGTCCTACGAGGGCAACTGAAAGTATTGAAGGATCCCGAGAAAGCTCTTTAAGCTTTTCTCCTTTGCAGTTTTCCAGAATTTGGGAAATTATGTCAAGTAGTTCCTCAATATTTTTGTTATGCACAGCGCTTACTGGAAGAATCTGTTCAAACCCCAAAGAGGCAAACTGAGATTCCCCCTGATAATAAGGAGAATCTGCTTTATTAATTACTAAAACTACTGGCTTATGGCTTTTTCTTGCAAGCAAGGCAATGTCATGATCTGTTGGCATAAGACCTGTCTGAGCATCCACAAGAAAAAGAACCAAATCACTTTCTTCAATTGCGATTTCTGCCTGTTTCCGTATTTGCACATCATAATTCTTGCTCTGTTCTCCCAGAATCCCGCCAGTATCAACCATGTAGAAGGATTCTTCTTTGTGGACAACCTCCGCATAAAGCCGGTCTCGGGTTATTCCAGGGACATCATCCACGATAGCGTGCCTTTTTCCTACAAAACGATTGAAAAGAGAGGATTTTCCCACATTGGGTCTTCCTATAATGGAAATTACAGCCATAACACTATTCCTTTCCGTTCACATATTATATGAAAATAAATATCTCTTAATCTCTCCAAATACGGATAACACTATTTTTCCGTTTTTTGGCGAGAGGATTTCGGATATCGAAAACCGATCGCACTGCCCGATAAACCGGAGCAGTATTGCTACATTTAACCCAGAGCGTTTCCTGTTCCTCCTCCTGGGTCGCCGCTAAAGAGGCAAAAGCTACATCTTCTTTTTCGAGTTCCTCCTTTAAAGAATTCAATATGCCTAAATTTGCGGACACCTCTACAAGCGTTCCATAAGGAGGGAAAGAAAAAGCTTTTCGTTTTTCAAGCTCTTCTTTCCAAAAATACGCCCATCCTTTCTCCAAAGCTTGCTGCCATTCTCTCCGAGGATTTCTGCTCTGGAGAAGGATTGTTCTCGAAGATACCTTATCCACTCCCCGCCAACAGGATTCCCATACCATGCGAAAGGCTTTTTCCTGAGAGTTGTAATTGGATCTGCGAGCTTCCGCATCCGCATCAAGCCATGCGATAAAAGAAATTGGGAGGATATCACAAAGGGAAAGTGCTTTTCTTGTACCGAGAATTATTCCCCCTGAAGAGACGAGTTCACGAAGAGGGACTCCTCCATTTTTCTTCTTTCGATCGAAAAGATAACACGATACGCCCTGACCGAGAAAGGAGGAGAGTTTTGTGTGAAGCGTCCGCAATCCAGCTCCCCGGTATGAAAGTATTTCTCCCTTACACTGGGGGCATTGCACAGGAGCGACTTGCGGGCTTCCGCAACGAGTACACCGGGATTCTCCGGATTTTGTGAGCTCCCAGGTTCCTCCGCAATAGGGACAGGTAAAAACATAACCGCAATCGATACAAAAAAGCTCGCGATTCTCATCAGATCTATCGAAAATCCAGAGGACCTTTTCCTTTTTCTGCTGAAGCTCCACGCTTTTTTCAAAAAGTTTTTTTGAAAGGGGAATTTCCTTTTCCGTTCCCTCCAAAGCAAGTGGAAGAGCTCTCGAAAGGTGCACAAAAGAAAAGGAAACCGGTGAGGGGTCTCGAAAAACCGGTTTAAGATTCAGAAAAACTCTGGATGAAGGAACTCTTCCTCCAAAATAGACATGACTGGAAAAAAAATGCCCTCTTTTGGCGAGAACGGATCGAGCGTGAAAGAAAGGGGTTTTCCTATTTTCATAAGCACCACTTTCCTCCTGATCGATAACGATAAAATCCAGTTTATCAAAAGGCGCAAAAATGGCTCCCAAGGAGCCAACGAGAAAAGAGATCTTTTTTTGTTGAATATCCTTCCAAAGAAGAAACTGAGTCTCTCTTTTTCTGTTTCCCGAAATATCCCAGAGGGCCCCTTTTTCACAAAGTTCTTTTTCTTGAAGAAGCGTCCAAAAAGCCCGGGCCTGTTCAATCTCAGGAAAAATAAAAAGTCCCCGGGAAGAGGTTTTTTTTCCCAAAATGTCCGCATAAATACGATGGCGAACAGCGTCTATTCCATCATAAATACAGTTGAAAACGGGGGCCCCTTCTTTTAGGGGCGTAGTGGAGGAAGGAGGGCAAACAGAACTTCCCTGTAAAAGTTCTCCGGGAAGAACCGTTTTGAGGGCAATTCCCGGAGAACAAAGATAGCGTTTGGATATCCAAAGAGCAAGTTCCCATAATTCTCTTCCCATGGGAGGCTCCATCTCAAGAATTTTCCCAATTTCACGAACGGGAAAGGTTCTTGAAACACCGCCTTGAGAGAAGCTTTTCTCCCGGGAAAGATAAAAACCTATCCGATGTGTTTTCCCAAAAGGCACTTCTATTCTGGATCCCGGAAGAGGAAGCGAGGAGGATAATCCGCTATATGCATAGGTTAGAGGAGTCCACCAAGGCCCCGGAATAAGAATCGAAATATAATTCATCAATAAAGCCTTTGTCTAACTTCGCTGAGATGCAAGAAGGTCAAGTATGGAGGTAGCTACAAAAGCCTTCGTTCCCGCAAAGGGATATTCTCTCCCAGCTCCGTCAATGACAGTAACGGAATTACGGGAAGATCCAAAAGCACTTTCAGGTCCTCCCACAACATTCGCCACAATATAATCCAGCTTTTTCTCAAGCAATTTTTGCCGGGCATTTTTAAAAAGCTCCTCAGTTTCTGCAGCAAATCCCACGAGAACCTGGTCTTCTTTTTTTTGAGCTCCCGCTTCAGCAAGAAGATCCGGATTTCGCACCAAAGAAAGCTCTAAAACATCCCGGTTCCCTCTTTTTATTTTATGAAGAAGTTTTTCCTGAAAACGATAATCTCCCACTGCAGCAGCCATAAAAAGGATGTCGTATTCTTCACGGAGAGACTGCATCTGCACCCTCATCTCCTCGGCGCTAACGACAGAGATATGACGCAAACCATAGGGGTTGCCTTCGCATACAGGCCCCGAAAGAAGAGTTACTTCCGCTCCGCGATACCAAGCTTCCCGGGCCAAAGCATATCCCATCCTACCAGAGCTGGGATTGCTTAAAAAGCGTACTGGATCAAGGTATTCCCATGTAGGTCCTGCGGTAACAAGCACTTTCTTCCCGACAAAATCTTTTACCGGAGAGAGAGCACGCCATATCTCCTCTAAAACATGAGAATTGTCCTGCATTCTCCCTTTGCCGACAGTTCCACACGCCAAAGGTCCCTCGGCTGGCTCTACCACTTTATGTCCGAGTTTCACACATTCCAAGGCGGAGAGAAATGTTTGAGGATGCTCCCACATGTGTGTATTCATGGAAGGGAAAAGGAGACCTCTTTGAGGAGAGGCCAAAAACAAAGCTCCTAACAAAACATGAGATTCTCCTCGAGCGATAATTTTAAGCGAATTTGCCGTACAGGGAGCTACCACAAGGAGATCTGCCCACGCCGCAAGAGAGATATGAGGTATAGAGGGGCCCGTGATATCGTTCAGGAAATCCTCCTCCCGAAAAACCTGCTCTCCCGTAAGAGTGGCAAATAAAAAAGGAGTCACAAATTTTTCCGCAGCCTTCGTAAGGAGAACCCGCACAGAGTTTCCTTCCTTTACAAGAGCGTGAACTACCTCAGGCATCTTATAGGCCGCAATTCCTCCAGTGATACAAAAAAGAATGCGTTTCCCCTTTTTCCAAGAACACATAGCGAAATAGCCGGAAAAAAGGGTTAAAGTTTTTCTTCGGGAAGGTAAATTCTTAGCTTACCCTCAACTAGCTCCCGGGTAGCCAGGGAAATTGCTTTTTCCGCTCCGTCGAAAACTCCCTGCCCTGTTTGCTCGCTTATCTGCCGAGCCCTTTGGGCGATAACCGATGTGAGAGCATATTTATTTTCGATACTGTTTTCATGAAAAAAAACTTTTTCGTAATCAAAGAAAATCATGACAGATCTATCCTTTCTGCTTTCTCAAGGAAGATACGAGAGCCACGAGCTCTTCTGCGGCTTTATCCACCTCTTTATTTACAATACAGTAGTCATATTCCCCGGAGTGTGCAATTTCCTGCTCCGCATTATGGATACGCAAGGAAATTTCCTGAGATGTCTCGCTTTCTCTCTTTGAGAGGCGTTCCAAGAGTTCTTCCCGGGAAGGGGGCATGATAAATATCAAAACTGCTTCAGGATAGCTTTTCTTTATGGAGGAAGCGCCCTGAACGTCAATTTCCAGAACCATGTCCTTTCCCTCGAGAAGTTTTCGCTCGACCTCTTTTTTCGGGGTTCCATAATAATGCCCGTGAACAAAAGCCCATTCAAGAAAACCCCCCTGTTCCACAAGTTCCCGAAAAACTTCGTCTTCCACAAAAACATAATCCTTATCGGGGACTTCTTTCTTCCGGGGAGTTCTAGTAGTCCAAGAAATAGAATAATGCAGGTCCGGAACTTTTTCGAAAAGTATTTTTCGCAACGTTCCTTTTCCTGCACCGCTAGGGCCGGAAAGAACGAAAAGGATTCCCTTACGTGCGTTCTTCATGCTGAGCCGTTAACGCTCCTTCCTCGTCATAACGGTGGGCCAGCGTCTCCGGTTGCAATGCGGAGAGTATGACATGCTTACTATCGGTAATCAATACAGATCGGGTTTTTCTTCCCTGAGTAGCATCAATAAGGAGTCCCTCCTGCCGGGCTTCTTCTTTTAATCGTTTTATAGGAGCCGAAGAAGGACAAATAATGGAAATGACCCTGTCCCGTACCACCATATTTCCAAAACCGATGTGCAAGAGCCGGGAATTCATTTTCATCACTCCACATTCTGTATTTGTTCTCGAATACGTTCCAGCCTCGCCTTAATTTCAACTACGTACCACCGTATATTTTCATCATTGGATTTCGAGCCTATAGTGTTGACTTCTCGATTAACTTCTTGCAGCAGAAACTCGACTTTTCTCCCGATAAAGCCATCTTCTTTCATGGCTCGCTCGAGTTTTTCCATGTGGCTGCGGAAACGGCAAATCTCTTCAGCAATATCTTGTTTTTCCGCAAGAATCGCAGCTTCCTGAAGAATACGGTTTTCCTCGAAAGAAGCTTCTGGAAGGGCTTCTTCAACAAAGTTTTTTAACTTATCTCGCAAAAGAGGAACCAATTCTTTTCGAAGAATATTCCAACGCTCTTCAATATGGCAGAGAAATTCTTCAGCTTCGAGAAGATTTCGCCTCATATCCTCGTGAAGATGCTCTCCCTCGGTAGAACGCATGGTATCCCAAGAAAGAAAAGCTTGTTCCAGCTCTCGAAAAACATATTCCTTGAGCTCTTCCGCAAGTTCTTCGTCGAGGAGGTCGTCCTGGTTAAGCACTCCAGGAAGCTGAAGGAGAGAATCAATACGAACATCCTCAATAATATGATACTTCTTCTGTATTTCCTGGATTTTACGGAAGTATTCCCCTAACACATCTTCAGAAATCGGAACAACTCGTTGTTCGGAACTCCAGGAGAAAGAAACCCGGACTTGCATTTTACCGCGAAAACTTTTTTTGCGAAGCCTATTTTGAATTTCCTGTTCCATATAAGAGAGATCTCTGGGCACCCGGACCGAAATGTCCTGATACCGATGATTGACACTCGAAAGAGTACATTCCAAGGATCCCCAGGATGTTTGCTTTTGACTGCGTCCATAACCGGTCATACTTTTCATCAAATCATTCCTTTTTAAAAAAACGCTCCAAGTAGCCGAGAAGAAAAGGAAGACCTTCTCCAGATTGGCCGCTCACAAAAAATACGGATTCCTCTTCCCTGGCAAGAAACGAGCCCTGATGCTCCCGAAGCTCCTCGGAGATAAGATCAATTTTGTTAATCAGACATACTCGCGGCAAACTCCAAGCCTGAATGTCACAAAGCGTTTTTCGGACAATCCGGTAATCCTCTTCAAAAGAAGGACTCGATCCATCCAGGACAAGCAAAAGAATTTGAGAAGAGGATATTTCTTCAAGAGTAGCGTGAAAGGAGGTTATCAACTCCGGGGGCAGGTTGCGTATAAAGCCTACAGTATCCGAAAGAAGGAAGGTGCCTCCTCCCGGGAAAGAGGCCTTTCTCACCGCAGTATCCAGAGTTGCAAACAGCTTATCGGATCCGGCGGCATCGCCTTTTTGCGCAAGCTTTCCCAAGAGCGTTGTTTTGCCGCTGTTCGTATACCCTACAAGAGCCGCCAGAGGAATATGATTTTTAAACCGCCTTTGGCGCCGATGCTCTCGCTGTTTATGAATTCCCTGGAGTTTTTTTTCGATATTGCGGATATTTCTATCTAATTTACGTCGATGCCTTGCATATTCCGTCTCTCCGGGCCCTCGGGTTCCTATTCCTCCCGCAAGGCGAGACATCTGATGCCCCAATCCTTTAAGGTAAGGAATTTCACGTCGATACCGGGCAAGAGCGATTTGAAGTTTGGCTTCTTTTGTAAAAGCCCGGGCCTCAAAAATCCGAAGAATAATTTCCGACCTATCCCACACGGTTTTATGGAGAAAAGATTCCAAAGCATGGCGTTGCCGGGGGGTTAAAAAACCATCCACCACGGCTATGGACGCCTCCAGGAAATCCATGGCCTGCTGGATTTCAACGATTTTACCCTGTCCCACGTAATACTTTGGATCCGGAGTGTGACGATGTTGAACGAAAAAATGAAGCAAAGTATATCCCAGGCTCTGCAAAAGATTTTGAAGTTCCCGAATTTGCCGATTTACAAGAGCTTCGGAATCTTCAGTTTTATCAAGCACAGCAAATGCGACAACTCCCTTTTGAATTGTCGCACCCTCAAGAGAATGAGATTTTTTCACAAAGATTCTCCCCGCATAAAAATCGGGTTATTTCTCTCGAAAAGAAGAGATACGACAAAGTAAACACTCTACTACCTCATTTATGGAAAGGTTTGTAGTATCCACTTCTACAGCATCATCCGCTTTCCGGAGTGGCGATTCTTTTCTATTGATATCCAAAGAATCCCGCTCAAGAATATTCCGAAGAACCTCCTCATACGAAAGAGAGGGTATGGATCCTTTTTCTTGCAATTCCTGAAACCGCCTTCGAGCTCTTTCCTTAGGATCAGCCCAGAGGAAAAATTTAAAACGCGCTTCGGGGAAAACTACGGTCCCCATATCCCGTCCCTCAGTTACAAGCCCCGGTTCCTGAGCTTGTTTACGCTGAAGGATCACCAAATATTTCCGCACTATGGGAAGCGAAGCGTAAAGAGAAACTTTCTGAGACACCTCGGGGAAACGAATTTCTTTGGAAATATCCTTTCCTGAAAGGAAAATTCCTTCCTTTCGGAGTTCAAGATCCATAGTCTTCAAAAGAAATTCGATTTTCTCCGTCTCTTCGACACGTATCTCTTTCTCCATACAGGCAAATGTCACAGCCCTGTACATAGCCCCGGTATCAAGAAAAGGAAGGCCAAGCACTTGTGCTACTTTTCTCGCGACAGTGCTTTTTCCGGAGCCTGCGGGACCGTCTATGGCGATGAGAAGCACAAAACTACACCTTTTCCAGGTGAAATTCCTCTTCCACCTGAGTAATGAGATCTACCGATTCGGAAAGAAGCGTTTCGAAATCGGTAATTCCCAAACGTTCAAGAGCCCCTGGGGAGATGTTGCTTTGCAAACCATCTGCACCAAGGCCAAGGCCAAGCATCAGGCAAATGGAATTGGCCACGTGAACCACATCTACAATTTTCCTCAAATGCCGATCCTTAGTCTCAAAAGCGTCCGGTTCATGATGATAACGGGCAACATACTGATACGATTCAGGAAGATTCCATTGCTCGATGATCATACTCGCTACTTGAGCATGGTCAAACCCAAGCACGTCTCTTTCGGCATCTACAAAGGTAACGCCACCTTCTTCTACGAGGCGAACGATAATGCTATAACCAAAACGCACGAAATCGTTAAGTACAATCTTGCCAAGATCGTGAAGAATACCTGCTACATAAGCCTCTTCAGGGTCAGCTCCAAACTTTTGAGAAAGGTGCTTGGAAACATAAGCTACTCCCAAAGAATGAACCCATAATTGCCCTCTATCAAGGGCATATCCGGTGAAAGATCCCTCCATGAATTTGTAAACCGAAGCAGAAAGCACAATGCTTTTTACTGCCCGAAAACCAAGGAGAGCAATAGCTTCGGTAACACTGGTAATTCTCCTGGAAAAACCATAGTAAGCGGAATTTGCCAAGCGCAAGATCCGTACCACAAGACCTTCATCACGCGAGAGCTTTTGTGCCACATCGCCCGCGCTGCTTTCAGGATTATCCAAAACTTTTAACGTATCAATCACAAACTGTGGTAGAGAAGGGATTTCCTTTACCCTTTTAAGAACACGTTTTTGTATCAGATCCTTTGTTCGATCATCAATTCCCTGCATGGTACGACCTCCCGCATGGATTCCAGTCTAGACCGAACCCCCATGGTGTATCATACACCATAGCTGCTCTTTCGAAAACGTTCGGTATTTCCCGGGGGGTAAATTTTCCAGGCGCAATTTTCCGAAAGCCGTTCTCCTCAAAAAAAGAACCTCATTTCCATAATACCTTGCCATCAAACGGATTTCACGTTTCAATCCTTCTCGCAGGATCAGGCGTATCCAGCAATCATCAGGTTTTTTGGAAAGATATTCCAAAAGAAAAGGCCTTCGTTTTTTCCCTTCCAAAAACACACCGTCTTTCCAGGAAAGAAAATCCTTTTGCCCCAAAGGATGGCGCAGAAGAACCTCATACGTTTTGCCGACTCCTTGGCTCGGATGCCCCACAGCTTGAGAAAAATCGCCGTCATTGGTAAGCAACAAAAGCCCCTGACTGTTTTTATCGAGACGCCCTATCGAAAAAAGGCGGGCTTTGGAACGATAAAACTCCGGGAGTATGTCGTATATTGTAACATTATGAGGATCAGATAAGGAACACACGTACCCCTCGGGCTTGTTAAAAACCACATACAGAGTTTTTCTCGGAAAAACCCGCTCCCCTCGCAAGAAGACTTCATCCTCTGAAGATACGAGCACCCCCGGAAAGGAGGCAATTTCCCCATTCACTGAGACCAGCTCTTCCTCCACAAGACTCTCCACGGCTCGCCGGGAACCGAGCCCGCAAGAGGCAAGAAATTTGTTCAACCGTATTTTTTCCTTTAAAGACATGTTTCGTTTCTACTCCTCTTCCTGAAGCTCTTCAAGAGTGGGAAGGTCTGTAATAGAGTTTATACCGAAAATTTCGAGGAAAAAATCCGTGGTTCTGTAAAGAAAGGGGTTCCCCGTTCCCTTTCTCCTGCCCGCAATGCGTACGAGGCCAAAACGCAAAAGGGTATCCACCACACGATCGCAACGGACATTTCTGATCTCTTCGATTTCGCTTCGCGTTACAGGTTGGTTATAAGCAATTACTGCAAGAGTTTCCAGGGCAGCTTTGCTAATGCGAAGTTTTTCTTCTCCCGCCTGGCTTCTCAGTTTTTCCACGATATCGTGATGTTCCGGAGCGGTAACTACTTGCCACCCCCCCGCAAGCCTTACGACACGAAGACCGTGTTCCTGCTGGTAATGCTTTTGGAGTTCTCGAAGAAGTTTTCCTATCGTGGCGTTATTTTCTTCCATCAAGAGAGCTATTCTCTCTTCCGCAAGAGGCTCGGGAGAAGAAAAAAGCAAGGCTTCTAAAACGGCCAGGCCAGGATTCAAGGAATTATGCTGACGACACATGGATATTCCCAAACACTTCTTTTTGGATTATCAAAACTTCTTCCTTGCGGCACATTTCCAGAAGGGCCAAAAGGGTAAGCACCACAAAAGCTTTTGAGGTGCGATCTCCCAAAAGGTCTTGAAAAGAAAGAGAGCGTTCTTTTTCAAGAAGCCTCCGGAGTTCCTCCATGCGGGATTCCACTTGACCTTCCTCGGGAATCGCTGTTGGAACTCCCTGCCAAAAATCTTCGGGATCATCCCCTGGAAACTCTTCGGAAAGATCTTTCTTTCTTTTTTGATATTCTTCCAGGAGACCCCACCAGATCATGCCCAGCATATAAAGATCTCCCGCATCGAAGAAAAGAGCTCCCTCATGAGAAATCCTGGGGAAACAACGCTGCCGTTCCGCAAGCAATTCCTCCAGACAAGCCGCAGCTTTTCTATAAGGTTTATAAAGCCCCACAACTCGCTCTACAGGGAATTCCTCTTCATCTTCGCTCCAGAGATCCTCGTTTTTCGGCGAAGGAAAGAGGGAAAACGCCTTTCCGTGCAAAAGCCGCGAAGTAAGCGAGAGGAAATGCAGAATCTCATTTAAAGGGAGCTCTTCTTTCTTGCGAAGATAGGTCGTGTAGAGAAACACGATTTCCGAAAGGCGTATTTGAGCAAAATCAAGGCTTCCCGATTCTATCAGTTCACAAAGAAGATCCAGGGGGCCGGAAAAACCTTCAGTTTCAATTTCAAACATGAAGAATTACCGAAGCACCCTCCGGATAAGCCCCATGGAAGAAACAACCTCCTCCATGGTTTGTGAAGCCACCTTCCGTGCCTTCGTTGCTCCCAAGAGCAGCAGATCCTCGAGTTCCCCAGGATTTTCCGCGAAATGGGAACGTCGTTCCTGTATAGGTTCAAGAACTTCGAGAATATGCGCATTGAGTTTCTTTTTGCATTCAATACAGCCGATTCCTGCGGTTCTACAGCCCTGATCGAGCTCCGCTCTTTCCGCTTCATTCTTGTTGAAAACCATATGAATATCCCACACGGGACATTTCGCAGGATCCCCGGGATCGGTTTTACGCATACGCGCAGGATCCGTTTTCATGGTTCGGAGTTTTTCCCATAACACCTTAGGCTCATCCGAAATATTGATACTGTTTCCATAAGATTTGCTCATTTTCCTGCCATCGGTTCCGGGCACCTTAGGTGTGGGAGTAAGGATGGTTTCAGGTTCAGGGAAAACGGAGCCATAGAAATTGTTGAACCTTCGTGCAATTTCCCGGGAGAGCTCCAGGTGGGCCGATTGATCTTCTCCGACGGGGACTTTTTCTCCTTTATAGATAAGAATATCCGCCGCCTGAAGAACGGGATATCCCAAAAAAGCATAGTTATTAAGATCTTTGTAGTTTATATTTTGTTTCTGTTCTTTGTACGTGGGATTTCTTTCCAGCCAACCCAGAGGAGTAATCATGGAAAAGGCCAAGTGCAGCTCCGCATGTTCCGGGACATGGGACTGAAGAAATATCACACTTTTTTCAGGATCCATTCCCGCTCCGAGCCAATCAAGAAAAACTTCAATACAATTTTGCTTTACCATAGCGGGATCCGCGTAATCGGTCATCAGTGCGTGCCAATCAACAATGGAATAAAAGCACTCATTTTCCTGATTTTCCTGCAAAGTTCTCCAATTATAAAGAGCCCCTGCAAGATGCCCCAAATGAAGCTTTCCCGTGGGCCTCATTCCGCTGAAAACTCGTGGCATACGAAGACACACTCCTTTTCAATCTACTAAAACACCTGTTTGCAGCATATATCTGCAAACAAAATATATTCCTCTTTGTTTTTACTCGCTTAGAAGCATAGCAGGTTTCTCCCAGGATTGGAACGGAATATACGAAAAAGAAACCTCTTTACCAAAAAAAGCTTCCCAATTCCGGGCTATGGCAAACAATGCAGCTTGTTCCATTTCTCCGTGGTCCACCTCGATAAGAGAAAGTCCTTTTTGAAGAGCTTCCAGCCGATCATGGTATTTCATATCTCCAGTAATAAAAAGTTCCGCTTCTTCATCAAGGGCATTTTTCCAGAAAGAACTCCCGGATCCCCCCAAAATAGCAATCCGGGAAAAAACGCATTCTGTGGGTTTTTCCGGAGCGAGATAACCCATAGCCCAAGAAAGCTCCCAATACTGTCGGAGTTTTTTCCCCAGGCTTCGGATATCGGCAGGTGCCGGGAGAAAACCGCAAAGGCCATCTCCCGAGGAAAAATCAGTTCCCCCTGGAACAAGAGGAAAACTATCCCGCAATCCGAGAAGCTTTCCCAAAAACACGTTTATTCCCTGGGAAGATCTATCCAGATTTGTATGCAGGGAAATAATTGCAAGGTCGTTACATAAAGCCATTTTAATGGCCTCGCCTTCCGGAGTTGCCATACAAACACGGTTAATTGTAAAAAAAGGTGGGTGGTGCGTGATAAGAAGCGAACACTTCCGAGAAACTGCGGAAGCCACGGTGGAAGGTAGGGCATTGAGTGCAACTGCCACTCCGGAGATCTTCTGCTGCGCATCTCCCACGAGAAGCCCCACGTTATCCCAATTTTCTTCCAGGGAAAAAGGAGCTTCTTTTTCTATATATCCAAGGAATTCTCCTACTGTATGCATGGCAACTCCCTCCTGATACGGCAAAAACAAAAAAGCCACCATATACAGGTGGCTGTCTTTTCAGGTGGTGGGCCCACCTGGACTCGAACCAGGAACCTTCCGGTTATGAGCCGGTGGCTCTGACCAATTGAGCTATGGGCCCGCCTAAGATAATGTGCCAAGAAATCACGAGAACCTATTTTATACTAATACACCCTACAGGGCAACTCTCTGCTGCTTCTTTAATACAATCCTCTTCCGGGGCGTCGCTGATTACTCTTGCTTTACCCGCAGATTCATCAAGCTCGAATACCGCCGGGCAAATCTGTACACATACACCACATCCAATGCATTCTTCTGTGTTGATACTTACGGTCATAAAGCAGCCACCTCCTCCCGTTGGCAGATTTTAGTCCAGAAACACAAAAGCGTCAAATATTTCCTCACTTTTTCTCGGAAGAAAAAGAATCGTATGGCTTATCCGCAACGACAGAAACCCTTGTTTCGTTCCCTTTTTCCACATCCACCTCGAGGAGTGCGTGAAAAGAAGGGAACGATATCGGCTTTATCGAAGGCTTTGCAGAAGCAAGAAAAACACCTACGCCGGCGACTTCGAGATTGGATTCCCTGGCCACCTGAAGCATGCCGGAAACAGTGCTCCCCCCGCGCATGAAATCATCGATAATAAGCACTTTTTTCCGCTCTCCTAACTGCCGCACACCCATGTACATGGTTCGCACATCACCTCCCATGGAAGGATAATGTACTGCGATGGCAGAACCGTCACTTGGTCGATTCCGGAAACGGCAAAGCATTACGGGAACTCCTAAAGCATGGGCGGTAAACATGCCCAGAGGTATTCCCTTCACTTCGCTTGTCATTACGGCGTCTACCGATTTCGATGCAAAAAGGGTGGCAAGAATGTATCCCAACCTGAAACAGTAAAAAGGATTGAAAATGATGTCGCTGTAATAAAGAATGCCTCCTGGAAGAATTCTATCAGGCTCTTTCAAAAGAGCAGAAATTTCGTTGAGCCATTGCTCCTGTTTTTCATTCTCTAAATAGGGCTGAAAAAAAGCACCTCCGCTTCTGCCCCGCCCCACTTCTATCACACCATACTCTTCCTGTTTAACCGCCTGAGCAAGAAGAGAAATATCTTCACTAATAACAGTTTTTGAGACTTCAAAGAAATCTGCCATTTTCGTAATGGAAAATTGTTTTGAAGGGTACAAAAGTAGCTTTGACGCAATTCGTAAGATCCGTTCCATTCTCTTGGCTTTCATGAATTACCACGACTCCAGACAAAGGGTTTTTCTAATCCAGGGGAAAGCCACCACTCCCTCGAAGAAATGTCTGACATCCCGGACATTCTTTTTCTCTCGAGGGAAAAGGGCATACATGGAGCTTCCGCTTCCGGATACTCCCCAACCGAGAGATCCCCGGGATGATGCGAGAGAAAAAAAAGATTCATAAGCCTCTTGATGCGGAAGAACTTTCAGAAAATCATTCGGGAAAAGCCCGCAAGTTTCTCCCTTGCGAAGCTTGCGGAGAATGGAAAAAAGCTCTTCCCGGGCAAAAGCCTCGGAGCTCCAGAAAAGCTCCTGTTTTCTTTCCCTTTCATCCAACATTTCATATGCTTTTCTTGTATCCGAAGACCAGGAAGGAAAAGAAAGAAACACCAGATACTCCATATCTCCGTGAATAGGCTCAATTTTTTCTCCGATTCCCGTAAGGAAACCGCAATCATAAGGGGAGAAAAGAAAGGGTACATCTGCTCCGAGAGCCGTAATCTCGTGAGGCGGTAAAATGAGATCATATCTTAGATTTATCCACCTCAAAAAGGCTGCGAGGTTGCCGCTCCCCCCCCCTACCCCGGTCCCCGGAGGAATAATTTTTTCCAAAACTATTTTCTGGAAAGGTAGGTGAGGTTCCCTCTCGCGCAAAACCTCAAGAGCTCTTAAAAGAATATTTTTTCCCTCAATAGGATAATTTCGGGTAATAACCTGGTCTTCTGAAGAGGGAATATCCTTTACGGAATTTTCAAAAAAACGCATTCCATCCCCTTCGGAAAACTTAAAGACTCCCGAAGCGAGTGAATGATATCCATCAGAGTTTTTTCCCGTAATACGTAAGGTAAGGTTTATTTTTAAAGGAGAACGAATAAAAAATTCCTTCATTTTCCCCTCCCAGTTTCTAAGGTTTTTGTCGTCCTTTTCGCAAAATACGTTTATCACCAACTCGCCTTGTATACCCCCGGCTATCGAAATATTCCAGAAGAGGAAGCACATATTTACGGGAACTCCCGAGTTTATCCCGCACAGCAGAAAGCGTAATCTCTTCCGGCAAGCCTTCGAGAATTGCGAGAGCCTCTTCTTCTAAAAGTTTGGAAAGAACCATGTTGCTTCCCATAAGAACGATTTCCCGGGAGGCCTTGGCTTCTCCCAAAAGATTTTCCAGGGCTTTGTTTGAAAGTCCCAGCTCCGTTTGCACCTCTTCCACCAGGGGAAATTGCATCCCTTTCCGTTTACAGAAATCAAGAAGAAGAGGAAGTTTCTCCTGGTAGAGAAGATTGAGATCCTGCATGCACTGCTTATGCCGTAAAAGATCTTCTTGGAACACCACTTCTTCGTTTTCCCGAGAAAGCTCTTCCGCCACAAGTCGCAAAATTCGCAAGTCCTTTGTGGCAAAACGGGGTATAAGCATTTTTTCAAAAGGAATTCCACGCAGTCCTTTTTCCCGGGAAAGTTTTTCAAAAAGCTCCCGCTCTATAGCTTCTGCGGTTTTTCCCATGTATTTCTTAGCTACTATCAGGCAATTTTTTTCCCCAAAAACATAGACTAATTTTTTCCCGCACAATTCTTTTAAGAGAAAACTAAAATCTCCCCTGGGGATTTGAAGAATGGAAACTCCCTGGCTTTCTTCCAAAGATTCCGCTTCCTCTAAAAAGCGGAGGAAATACTTTTCCGGGGATTCCATATTTTTATAAAGCTCTCCCGTAAAGGTTTGTTGTTTTTCGCGATCCTTCCGGCCTCGGGCTTTTCTCCCGTAAGGCAAAACAACTTCTCCTCCCGCTATGGTTCTGACGGGACTATAGCTTCGCAGGATAAAACGCTGACCTCGCAGAATAGCCTGAGGGTTTTCCAATACAAGTTGCGCCGGCACCACATCTCCCGCAGGAATCTCTTTACGGTCGAAAAGAGCCACTCGTCCTACGGTTTCAGAGGTTCCCATGTGCACATGCACTCTCTGCCAGTGACGTATTCCCTCTTCAGAAGCGGGTAAGACCCGAAGAATCACATTGCAACAAGAGGAAGGGACGAGAACCTCCGGAGGAGCGAGGACATCTCCCCGCTCCAGGAGATCTCCCTTGATTCCCGAAAGATTGATGGCAATACGCTGCCCTCCCACCGCCCGGGGAACTTCCCGGTTGTGTACCTGCAATCCCCGAACTCGAAGTATATCCCCTTCAGGAAGAACCTGGAGCTCCTCCCCCGTGGAGACCGAACCCGCCCAGGCAGTACCGGTAACTACGGTGCCGAATCCCTGTTTAGGAAAGATCCTGTCGATGGGATAGAAAAAAATTCCCTGAAGCGACCTCGAAGGAGCCTGACGCACCATTATAAGAAGCTCCTCGAGGAGTTCGGGTATACCTTCTCCCGTATGGGAAGAGACGGGAATCAAAGGAGCCTTTTCCAGGAAGGTGTTTCTCACGGCAGATCGTACATCCTCTTTGGCAAGATCAAGGATTTCCTCATCCACTAGGTCTTTCTTGGTAAGAGCAATCACACCATGGGAAATTCCGAGAAGAGTAAGTATTTCCAAATGCTCTTTGGTTTGAGGCATCACACCTTCGTCTGCGGCAACGACAAAAAGAACGCCCTGAATTCCTGCGGCTCCAGCAACCATTTGTCGAATAAAACGCTCATGTCCCGGCACATCCACTACGCTGACGATAGTGCCGTCAGGCATGTTAAGCGGAGCAAATCCGAGCTCGATAGTAATGCCTCGTTTTTTTTCTTCCTTGAGGCGATCGCAATCATACCCCGTCATGGCTTTTACAAGGGATGTTTTTCCGTGATCGATGTGCCCCGCAGTTCCTAAAACGAAAGGAAATTCTTCGGAAATGTTCTGTGTTTCCGGATTGCTCATGAAGCAACACTCTCCTTCACGCTCTTCACGAGAGAATCCATGTTTTCAGGAAAAAGGGTTCGTGCATGGAGAACCAGGGTATTTTCACGAACCACAGAAATAACTGGCGTAGATGCGTGGCGCAACCGTTTATGAAAAAGAGCCGGAGAAAGTCCGGGATAGGTCAAGGCAACGCCAAAACCTGAGAGAAACGTCCCCGGAAAAGCTCCTCCTCCAATGGCATCCTCGGTAGGAACAATTTTCGCCACAAGATAGGGGACCTCCGAAGCCAGCTTGCTCTGAAGATTTTCCGCCCGTTCTTTGAGAAGCCCCTCGGAAGTTCCTATCATTCCGAGGGTTGGAATTTCCATCTCTCGAGAGGTCAAATAGAGGCGCAAGGTAGTTTCCAAAGCCGCAAGGGTCATTTTATCCACCCGAAGAGCCCGGTAAAGAGGATGACTCCGAAGCTTGTTCACAAGCGCCACCCGTCCTACGACAATTCCTCCCTGGGGACCTCCCAGGAGTTTATCTCCGGAAAAGGTAACGAGATCCACTCCCTGGGAAACGCAGGTTCGGACAGAGGGCTCTTCAAAACCACAATAGGGGGAAAGATCGATAAGAGTACCGCTTCCCAGGTCTTCCATGAAGACCAGGTCTTTTTCCTTTGCCAGAGAGGCTAACTCCTCTCTTCTCACCGAGGATGAGAAGCCCAGGATCCTGAAATTCGAAGGATGCACTTTTAGGAGGATGGCGGTATTTTCCGTAAGCGCCTGGCTGTAATCCCTCATATGGGTTCTGTTGGTGGTGCCCACCTCTACCATGGCAGCCCCGGAAAGGGACATGATTTCCGGAATACGGAAGGATCCTCCAATTTCCACAAGCTCTCCCCGGGAAACAATAGCTTCTTTCCCCTGTCCCAGAGCGGTAAGAGCAAGTAGCACCGCTCCCGCATTGTTATTTACTACCAGCGCGGCATCTGCTCCGGTAAGCTGGCAGAGAAGCCATTCTACGTGAGTGTGACGATGCCCTCGCTCGCCTTCTTGGATATCATATTCCAACGTATTGTACTGAGAAGCAATCTGGCGGACACGCTCCACCGCTTCGGGATGAAGAAGAGAGCGTCCTAAATTCGTGTGGACCACCACTCCCGTGGCATTGATAAGAGGAATCATGTGGGGGGTGCTTCGATGCACGCAAAGATCTTTGGCTTCTTTTAAAAGAGCCTCCACGGAAACAGCGTCTATTTCACCGTGACGAATTTTTTGGCGGGTATAGCCAATTACTTCAGCGATGCTGCTTTTCACTGCATCCCTACCAATGCGCGCCTCTACTTCAGGAACCCAATCTGCCGAAAGAATTTCATCCATGGAAGGAATTTGACGCAGAAGAGCGCGTCGTGACGTGTCAAGCAAAAAACCACCCCGTTCGTTTATCGTAAAAAATAACTTCCCCGGATTTCCGGAACACTACAGTTATGCTAGTATAGGCTTCTTCTGTATTTTTTCAGCACCCTCAAAAATTTTTCGATGAAGGGAAGGTCCTGCTGTCATGTTGATCGACGCACGCGGAAAAAGTTGTCCTCAACCGGTGATTCTCACAAAAAAAGCCATCGATGAGGGGAATAGCATTCTCACAATACTTGTGGATTCTGAAATTCCCGCACAAAACGTAGAACGTCTTCTGGAAAAATCCGGTTTTTCCTTTTCCAGGAAACCGGGCAATCCCGGAATAGAGCTCCATAGTTTTCGCGACAACTCCAAGGATAACAACCTTCCCGTTCAGATATCCCGCGAAAACATCACAAAAAAATCCGAAGACAGCTTTGTTTTGGTTATTTGCCATCGCATTCTTGGAGGTGCAGATCCCCATCTAGGAGAAGTTCTTATCAAAGGCTTCCTGAGTACCATAGCAGAAAAAGAAGGGTTGCCCAAGACCATTATTCTCATGAACGAAGGAGTTTTCCTTGCTGAAAAAGGTTCCTCCACTCTTGAAAGCCTCGAAAAAATGTTCACTCAGGGGACCGAAATCCTCGTATGTGGAACCTGCACGAATCACTTTGGAATAACCGAAAAAATCGGCGTGGGCACCATATCGAACATGTTCGATATCACCGAAGCCATGCTGGGGCCTTCCAGGGTGATAAGCATTCCCTAAGAATGCAATCCGCAAGGGGTCAAGGGTATTTTTCCAGGGCCCCTTGCAAAAAACACATCCTCAGTCTTCATCCTCGTCAACCTTGAGAAATGCCAAAAAGGCCTCTTGAGGTATAGAAACCTTGCCGATCATTTTCATCTTACGCTTTCCTTCCTTCTGCTTTTCCAGAAGTTTTCTCTTTCGCGTAATATCCCCTCCGTAACATTTAGCCAAAACATCTTTTCGGAGAGCCTTGATATTTTGCCGAACAATTACCTTTTTCCCAATGCTTGCCTGAATGGGGACTTCGAAAAGCTGTCTGGGGATAAGTTCTTTCAAAGCCCTCGTTACCGCAAGGCCTCGACGATAAGCAAAATCTTTATGGCATATAAACGAAAATGCGTCCAAGGCTTCGGAAGCAATGAGGATATCCACCTTTTCGAGATCCCCCGGGAAAAATCCGATGTATTCATAATCCAGGGAAGCATACCCTCGGGAAACAGATTTAAGCTTATCATGAAAATCGAAAATAAATTCCGCAAGGGGAACCTCGTAAATAAGACGAACTCTCTCCGGGGTAATATAATCCATGGATTTAAATACTCCCCGCTTGTCTTGGCAGAGCTGCATAACTTTTCCTACATAATCCGAAGGAAGAAAGGTAGTCAAACGAATATAAGGCTCCCGAATCTCTTCAATCTCTCCAATAGGAGGAAAATCTGAAGGACGGTGCACCTCGAGAACCTCCCCGTCCGTTTTTTCCACTTGATAAATTACATTGGGCGTAGTAGCCACAAGCTCCACCCCATATTCCCTCCGAAGCCGTTCCTTGGCAATATCCATATGGAGCAATCCCAAAAAGCCACATCGGAAACCAAAACCAAGAGCTACGGATGTTTCTGGAATAAATTCGATGGCACTATCATTCAGGGTCAGTTTTTCCAAAGCATCCCGGAGATGAGGATAGTCCTCTCTCTCTAGAGGATAAAAACCACAGAACACCACAGGTTTTACTCTTTTATACCCGGGAAGGGGTTTTGAAGCAGGAAACTCCACAGATGTAATGGTATCCCCAACTCGGGCATCCTCCAAGGACTTCATGTTCGTAATAACGTATCCCACTTCTCCTGCCTCGAGTACCTCCACGGGGACCATGCCGGGAGAAAAAACGCCAATTTCCTCTACGTCACCTCGCTTGCCGGGAGCCATAAAATAGATGGCATCTCCCCGGCGAAGCGTTCCCTCCATGACACGGATATAACAGATAACTCCCCGATAATTATCGTATACCGAATCGAAAATAAGCGCCTGAAGCGGTTTCGCCTCGTCCCCCTTCGGAGGAGGGACATTGCGAACCACCGCTTCGAGAATATCCTCGACGCCGGTCCCATCCTTTGCGCTGCAAAGAAGAATATTTTCCGTATCGATACCGATAAGTTCGCCAATTTCCTGCGTCACTTTCTCAGGTTGCGCCGAGGGCAAATCTATTTTATTGATCACCGGCAGGAGTTCCAAGTCTTGATCCACCGCAAGATAAGCATTTGCCATGGTTTGAGCTTCCACTCCCTGAGCGGCATCTACCACGAGGAGAGCTCCTTCACAAGCCGCAAGAGAACGGGAAACCTCATAGCTGAAGTCCACATGCCCCGGAGTATCGATAAGATTGAGCTGATAGGTTTGTCCGTCCTGGGCGGTATATTTCATGCGCACAGGAACAAGTTTTATGGTGATGCCCCGTTCCCGCTCCAGTTCAAGGGAATCAAGATACTGAGCTTTCATGTCCCGGGAATTTACGGTTTGAGTCTTCTCCAGCAACCGATCCGCCAAGGTGGATTTACCATGATCCACGTGAGCGATGATGCAAAAATTTCTAATATATTTGGAATCCAGGAGGAACACCTCTTCTCTCTGCAAAAACACGCCGCTTTCACATATAATCGAACAAAAAAAGCAACAATCCCCTTTCATGCTAGGACCGTTGCTTTGCTGACAGAACCCGACAAAAGCAAAAATACGCTTGGCGGAGGGCGAGGGATTCGAACCCCCGGAAGCTTGCGCTTCAATTGATTTCAAGTCAACCGCCTTCGACCGCTCGGCCAGCCCTCCGCAACAGCAGAGGTATTGTACTGTAGAAAAAGCGTTGTTGCAAGGGTCGTAGAGTTTTCAAGCGTTTGAGAAATCACGGAAACCGAAAAACCCCAAATCCTGCAACCCCATTAAATTTCCCCTAGGGGATACAAAGTAACAAAATATCCTATTATCGAAAATGTACTATGGTAACCCCCACTCCTCCTTCATGAGGTTCTCCGAGGGAATAAGAGGTAACGTAAGGAAGGGATTTACATATCCGGTGAACTTCCCTTCGTAAAATCCCCTCACCACGCCCATGAATAACCGTTACCGCATCATAACCGTGGCGGAAAGCTTTGTCGAGGTACTGTTCCATGAGAGGCATAGCTTCGTCCACAGTCATTCCTCGAATCATAATACTGGTTCCGATACGTTCTCCAGACACCACGGAGGGCGACGAGGAAAGGCGTCCAGGTTTCCCCGTATCTTTCTTTTCCGGGGCGGAAGCGATACGTACCTTATGAAAAGGTACCTCAATATGCAAACCTCCGGCCTGTACCGTAACCTTACTGTTTTTCACCTGAAGGATTTCTCCCTTTACCTTGCTATCGATGATTTCGACAAACATGCCCGGCGCAGGAGAAATGCTTTGTTTTTCCATGGATTTTCTGCGAAAACGCTTCTCTTCCCGCGCATCCAGGGTTTTTTTCAGTTTGTTCACATCTCGTTTCACATGTTCTCTTCGAGACTGAGCTTCTCCACCAGAATCAGTTTTTGCAAGTTTAAGAAGATTTTTTGCTTTTTCTTCGGCCTCTCTCAAAAGTTTACGAGCTTCATCGTCGGATTTACGCAAAATATTTTCCTTTGCATCCTCAAGATAGGCTATTTTTTCATCCAAATCCTTTTTCTTCTCTGCAACTTTTTGAAGGGAAAAGGATAATTCCCGTTCTTTTTTATCGAGCAGAAGTTCTTTTTCAAAAAGCCTATTTTCCGAGACTTCCAGAGGATCACTTTGTTCCAGAACGACTTCCCGGGCCCGGCGTAAAACCTGTTTGTCGAGTCCGTATCTCTCGGCAATAAGAATGGCGTTACTCTTTCCGGGGATTCCCACAATAAGCCGATACGTAGGGGATGCCGTAACGGGGTCAAACTCCATACTCGCCGCCTCGATGCGAGGAGTCGTGAGAGCATACCGCTTGAGAGGATTATGGTGGGTCGTCGCCAGAACGAGGCTTCTTCTCTGGAGAAATGCTTCAAGAATGGCAATACCTAAAGCCGCGCCTTCCTGAGGATCTGTTCCGGCTCCAAGCTCGTCCAAAATTACCAGGGAGCGTTCCGTAGCATCCTTGAGCATGGCAACAATGTTTTTGATATGCCCGCTAAAAGTGGAAAGGCTTTGCGTAATACTTTGCTCGTCTCCAATATCCGCGAGGAGATTGTCGAAATCGCCTATCCTGGAGCCTTCTTCCACGGGAGCGGGCAAACCGTACCAAAAGAGCAGAACTGCTACCGCCACCGTTTTAAGGGCTACCGTTTTGCCTCCCGTATTCGGCCCGGTAATAACGATAGAAAGATTTCTCCCTCCGCAGGAAAGATCCAGGGGAACCGCAGATTTCCCGAGCAAGGGATGCCGGGCTTTCCGCAAGGAAAAGGATGTTTTTTTTTCTATTTGGGGAAGAACCCATTTTTTTTCTGCCATCATGCAGGTAACGGCATAAAGGAGATCGAGAAATGCCATGACCTCTTCCAGAAGCCGCACCGGTTTCTCCCGAAACAAAATGGCCTGTGTAAGTTCCCGGAGAATCCGGCGTTCTTCCTCTTTTTCTTCCTGAACCGCCATGGAAAGCTCATTGTTGAGGGAGACGAGACTTGAAGGCTCCATATATGCGGAATTACCGGAGCTCGAAGAGTAAAGAAGTATTCCGGAAAGAGAATTGACATGCTCTTTTTTCACAAGCACCGCGAAACGTCCGTCCCGGAAGGAAAGCACTCGTTCTTGAAGTTTTCCCGCGAAACTCGGATCATTCAATAGGGAATTCCCTAAAGAGCGGGCTTTGCTTTTCAGATTGCGAATACGTAATCGAAGATCTCCAAGCCTGGGAGACGCATGATCGTAAAGAAACCCGTCCGCATCGAGGACTCCCAGAAGAGCGTGTTCCTGTTGGAAATCCCGTATTTTTTTAACATATTCCGATAGATCGGGATATTCCTCCTGGCGCTCTCCCATAAAAGCTCTTATCCTGATTCCCAAAGCAAAAATTCGCTGAAAGAGAAGAAGTTCTTCTCCAAAAAGGATTCCCGATTCCTTTGCCTTATCCAAAAGATTTCCGAGAGGCTCTATTCCTTCAATTTTAGGAAAGCCCTCTTCTTTTTCGGTACAACCCCGATACTGCTCTAAAATACGGTGATGCCTTTCGAGAAATTCTCGTCCGGAAAAGGGCTGACTCTTTAAAAAACATTGTTCTCCAAGAGAGGTGCGACAATAGGGGGTAAAAAGGGCAAGGATTTTTTCAAATTCGAAAATCTCCAACGCCCTGGAGGAAACAATCAATCCCAGACACTCCTTTCGTTTGCGGAAGGAGACTCGTTTTGAGGAGAAAGAATGGAAAAGGGAGATTCCTGAGCAGGCTCTTCGACACTTCCAGGCAGGCTTATGCCATGAGAATCCACATATTCCGTAATATGAGGCCATATGGCAGCGGCGATCCGCATGGATCGGCTTTCGGTAAACCAACTTTGCGTAAGAGGAATGCGTATCATGGTTCCCAACACAAAGACGAGAAGAAGCAGAGCCACCCCCTTAAGAGCACCTGAGACGATACCCCCGAGGCGATCAAGAGTTCCGAGATAGGCAAATTTTACGACAAAGCGAATCATTCTGTAGATAAGGGATGAGCAAAGATTGATGACGATGAAAATCGCCGCCATGATAAGAATGGTCGCCATGGGCATTTTATCCGCAGGAACGGAACCGCTCACACGTTCTCCGAGGAGAGGACCCAATTTCCAGGCAAGAAAAATCCCGCCGAAAAAACCTATGAGGGAACAAATTTCACCGGTAAGTCCCCGGAGAAAACCCTTTACCCCCAAATACAAGAAAACAACCGCAAAAAGAGCGTCGAAAAGATCCGCTCCAGACATAATTTTTCTCTACTCCTCATCTTCGAGGAAACCACTGCATTTCCTCGCGATAGTATCTAAAGTGTACGCCAGCTGGAGACAGGCAAGAACAAGTTTCTCATCCTGCTTAACCCCTGCGGGAAGAGAATTGATTTGTTCTCTTACAATTCCGGAAACCCTGGCAAAAGTAGATTCTTCCAACTTGGAGAGAATGCTGTATTCCCGACCAAGAAGGTGGAATGTATGTTTTTGCTGCGCACCATCCTTGATTTCCTTTTTTTCCATAACCATGCTCCTTAAGCTCTTTTGAAAAAACACGGTTTCTTCCCCCGCATGTAATACCGGGCTGCGGGGGAAGAAGAAACTATTGAGCTCAATCATCCGTGCGGGATATTTTTTCGAAACGCTCCACAAGATTCTTGATTTTCTGCTCTGCCTGCCCCTGTTCTTTTACAAGATTCATGGCTTCCCGTTCTTTCGTTTCCAGGATACGTTGCTGTTCCTTTCGGAGACGTATAAGCTCAAGATCTTTTTCCTGAATCACTTTCTCATAGGATTCTATCCTGGCCAAAAGTTCTTCTCGTTCCTTTCGGAGCGAATCCATTTTCCCCAAGGCGTTTTCCACAATTTGTTCTATTTCCTTGAGTTGCGTATGCATACGAGCTGCCTCCATGAACGGTTATCTATCGGAGTATATACCCCAAAGATTCCAGTGCCTCACGCAAACGGACATGTTGCCGGTCCACTTCCTCATCACTCAAGGTCCTCTCGTCATGACGATAAAGAAGGGAGAAAGAAAGGCTCCGTTTCCCCTCGGGGACCCCCTCCCCCTCATAAACATCAAAAAGAGTGATGTCCCGGGCATGTTCTCCCATGAGAGAGATAATCTTTGCCGACACTTCTTCCGCCGTTACCTCTTTTACGTCTACGAGAAGAGAGATATCTCTGTATACCCCAGGGTATTTTGCAGTTTCCCCAAATGTTCTCTTGGGAGCATCGAGAAGAGGGGCCACTTCAACTTCAAAAGCATATAGCGGAGCCCCTAAATCAAAAGCCTCTTCAATGGATGGTTTGAGCCGTGCAAGATACCCTATACGGCTATTGCCCAAATAAATATGCCCGGTCTGTCCTTTATGGCCAAAGGGTTCCTCCGCTTGTCTGAGGGAAACTTCGGCGTTGGCACTCTTGCAAAGAGCGAGAACATCTCCCTTGACCCGATAGAAGTCCTCTCCGTCCCGAAGCAAATTTTTCCGTTTGCCCGCATAAACCACCCCGCCTATAAGGGGGGGTTCCACGTGCGTATCTCCGGATCGTAAAAAAACACGCCCGGACTCAAAAATGAGAATGGGATCCTTCCACCCGGCTCTCACGTTTTTTATCACGCTCTGGATCAACCCGGGCAAAAGAAAGGTTCGCATCCGGGAAAGCTCGCTGCTTATGGGATTAAGCACCGCTATCGGATTGTTTCGCCTATCCGTATCCGGCAAAAGAAGTTTTTCAAAAATATCCGGAGAGACGAAGCTATAGGTTATCACTTCCGAATATCCTCGCCCCATGGCGACCTCCCGGAAACGACGGACCTGGTCCATTTCCCGAGTGATACTTCCCGTAGCATGAAGATTGGAGGGAATTCTGGAAGGGATACCGTCATACCCCTCCACTCTCCCCACTTCTTCGATGAGATCTTCTTCAATGGAGACATCCAGCCGTTCCTTGGGGGCCACATAACTTCTGCTTTCTTCGGAACGTTCTTTTTCTTCGAAACCCAATCTGTTCAAGATTTCTCCGGCATCTTCCATACGCCGATGCAACAGGATTCTCTCTAGTTTTTCTGCCGTTAAGGTAACGAAAACTGGATCCGAAAAAGGTTTCCCCGAGCTGTGCACCCGATAGCCCCCCGTTCCCGCTCCCCATTCCTGGAGAAGAGCCAGGCAGTAGTGCAGACCAAGAAGAGCTTTCTCCCTGTTCACTCCCCGGGAATTGCGGTAGGAGGCTTCGGAATGCAATCCCAAACGACGGGAAGTCGCTCCAATCATTTCACGGTTAAAAATGGCGGATTCAAGAGCAAGCACCTTTGTGGTATCCCGTATTTCCGTACTCTCTCCTCCCATGACCCCTGCAAGGCCTATGGGGATTTTACCACTGGTAATACAGAGGTCCTCTGGAGAAAGAAGCCGTTCCTTGCCATCGAGGGTCTTGAGATGCTCTCCATCATGCGCGGTTCGCACGGTAATTTCCTTCTCCGGGAGAAGATCCGCATCATATGCGTGAAGAGGCTGGCCTATGGCAAGCATGGCAAGGTTCGTAGCATCCACTACGTTACTAATAGGGCGGATACCATGTTTGACCAAACAAATTTGAGCCTCCAGAGGTGACGGAGCAATAACAAGATCCGTAAGAAGCCCTAGAGCGAAAAAAGGACAAAGATGATCGTTTTGCGTAATTCCTTTGAAGAAAAAGGGCCAGTCCTGGTTACCCTCGGCATATTCTTTCAGGGGGAAAAGAGAGCTCTCTTTCAGAATACCCCGGGCTTCCCTGGCCATGCCCAGCATGCTCAGGAGATCTCCCCGATTCGGTGTAATAGAAACATCCAGAATATAATCATCGAGCTCGAAATGTCTTTTAAAATCCACCCCCAGGGGAGTTTCCTCGGGAAGGATAAAGATACCGTGTTCCACTTCGAGTTCCGGCAACCCCAGCTCAGGAGCGGAAAGAAGCATGCCCTCCGAAGAAAGGCCTCCGAAATCCCGTATTCCTAAAGTTACTCCTCCAGGCAAGAGAGCTCCCGGAGGTCCGTAGGGTACCATCTGTCCAGGCCGAACGTTTTCCGCGGCAGTAATACAGCGGGCCTCTCCTTTTCCCGTGTCGAGAGAGGCTATTTTCCAGGAAGCTTTTTCAGGATGCTCTTCCAAAGAGTTGATGCGAGCCACCACAACGCCTTCAAGCTCTCTCCAGGGCTCGAGAATTTCTTCAACTTCGCTCCCGGTAAAGGTCATGCGCTCCGCAAAATCTCGGACATCCACAGAAAGAGAGACAAACCGTGAAAGCCATTTCCAGGAAACAAGCATGATTATTTCACCCTCTCTTGCGTCAGGAATCCCATATCTCCTTCAAAAAGAAGGCGCAAATCACCGATTTCATACTTGAGCATGGCAATGCGGTCCAACCCCATGCCCCAGGCAAAACCGCTGTATTTTTCAGGGTCGATTCCTCCATGCCGAAGAACGTTAGGATGTACCATGCCCAGACCGCAGATCTCAAGCCATCCAGTGCCCTTGCAAACCCTGCAGTTTTTGTCTTTACCTCCGCAAATAACGCAGGAAATATCCATTTCAAGAGAAGGTTCTGTAAAGGGGAAATAGCTTGCCCGATAGCGCACATCCAGAGCACGCCCAAAAATTTCTCTGGCAAAGACATCCAGGCAGCCTTTAAGATCCGCTATAGAAATATTTTCATCCACAAGAAGGCCTTCAAGCTGATTGAACATGGGAGAATGAGTAGGATCACTATCCCGGCGGAAAACACGGCCAGGGCAGACAATTCGTAAAGGAGCTCCCCACTGCTTCATAGCTCGCACCTGGCCAGGTGATGTATGCGTACGAAGCAACAACCCCTGTTCTACATAAAAGGTGTCTTGCATATCTCTTGCAGGATGAGAAGGAGGAATGTTGAGAGCCTCGAAATTATGAAAATCATCTTCAATTTCCGGTCCCGATGCCACGGTAAAACCAAGCCCCGCAAAAATTTCGACGACTTCCAGGGTTACCTGCACCACCGGGTGCCAGCTTCCCCAGCCTCGGGAAGATGCAGGAAGCGTAACATCCAGGAACTCCTGCATTTCCTGTTTTTCATGCTCCCGGGTTTCGAGATCCTTTTTTTTGCTCTCAAAAAGCTCCTCACATTCATCGCGCAACAAATTGACACGCTTTCCAAAGGCAGGACGCTCCTCCGCAGAAAGGGTCCCCAGGTTTTTCATTAAGCGGGTAATCTCGCCCTTCTTCCCAAGAAAGCTATTTTTTACCCCCTGCAGCATTTCTATATCTTGAGCTTTTTCGAGAGCTTTCAGGAACTCCTCACGAACCTCCTTCATTTTCGACGTTGCACCCATAAATTATATCCCCCTCATCTCGTCAGGGTCCTGAAGCCACTCCTTCATTTCTTCCTCTTTCCCCGCAAGCACCAAGGAATCCCCCTCCTGAAGGAGAGTATCGGCCTTGGGAAGAAGGGTAGCTTCCCCTCGTCGTATACAAAGAACGATAGCATTATACGTGTTTCTGAAATTCAATTCTATCAAAGTTTTTCCCAGCATTTCCGGGAGAGGGCTTACCGACCCTACCAGAAGGTTGCTCCCGGGAAGAGAAGAGAAAGAAGAAAGCCAGGGATTGATCAAAAGTTCTGCCAGGCGTTCTCCCGTATCTTTTTCGGGGAAAACAATTTTATTCGCTCCGACCTTGGCCAGAATTTTGGCATGAAGGTTCGTTTGAGCTCGGGCTACAATCTTGGGAATTCCGAAATCTCGCAATATGGATGTAGCCAATACACTTGCTTCTAGATTTTCCCCGATCGCAACTATGGCAATGTCTGCATTTTTTGCTCCCATTTTGCTGAGGGCATCTTCATCTGTGGCGTCAAGCTGAACAGCAAGATCCACCGTATCCGCAATCTCCCCGACTTTGGAATGGGTTTTATCTACCGCCATAACGGAATGCCCCAGGCGAATAATTTTATGACATAAAGCCGTTCCCAGACGCCCCAAACCGATAACGAGTATTGTTTTCTTCATTCCCGCACATCCTCTGAAATAACGGAATCCCTCTTTTTAGCAAACACGAAAAGAATATCTACGAGGATTTTTTATTACAAAAAAGGTTCCTGCCCATAGCTATCAGCAGGAACCTACGCTATCTCTCGCCTACAAAAAAATTACTTCTGGGCAAGGGCGCTCTTCGCGGTTTCCGCGAGCCGAGCGAATGCAGGCATATCATTTACGGCGATATCTGCGAGCATCTTGCGATTGATCTCAACCCCCGCTTTTTTCAACCCGTTGATCATGGAACTGTAAGTCGTTCCGTTCATCCGGGCTGCCGCATTAATTCGCACAACCCAAAGCTTGCGGTATTCGCGTTTTTTTGCCTTGCGATCCCTATAAGCATTGCTGAGAGACTTGAGAAAAGCTTCCCGAGCTCTTTTATAAACATTTTTCTTGCGACCAAAATACCCCTTCGTGATGGCAAACAGTTTTTTACGCTTTTTATCGCTTGCGCTTCCGCCCTTAACCCTCGGCATGGCATGTCACTCCTTCATAAACTAAAAAATGATCTCAGAACTCAAAAAAAATGTCCCGTGCCTATGCGTAAGGCAGCATTTCTTTGACATTACGGGCCTGGCTTGTATCCAGGATTCCGGGCTCCCTCAAACGACGCAAACGCTTGGCATTCTTGTTCCGCATTCGGTGCCTTCTTCCAACTTTTGTATATGCGATCTTTCCCCCTCCGGTAACACGAAAACGTTTCTTTGTTCCGGAGTGAGTTTTCTGCTTTGGCATATAAATCCCTCCTAAAAATTTTTTCGTCCAGAGCTCTAAAACACGGAAAGCTCAAGAGAAAACCGAAAGACCTACCCCTTTTCCTCCGCTTTCACGGGTTTTTTGGGAACGGGGACAAGCATCATACGCATAAAACGCCCCTCCATACGAGGCTCCATTTCAACCGTAGCAATCTCCTGGCAATCTTTTGCCACTTTTCCTAGGACTTCTTTTCCTTTATCCAGAAAAGCCATCTCTCTTCCACGGAAAAACACGGATACTTTTACCCGGTGCCCCGCTTCGAGGAAGCTTTTTATGGCCTTCGTTTTAAAATTGTAGTCATGGACATCAATTTTAGGACGCATTTTCATTTCTTTGATGGTTTGCACCTTCTGTTTCTTTCTAGCGTCCTTTTCTTTTTTCTGAAGCTGATACTTATATTTCCCATAATCAAGAATTCGACACACGGGAGGAGACGCCTGAGGGGCAACTTCGACAAGGTCGAATCCCCGCTCTTCCGATAACTCCAACGCCTTTTGTATGGGCACCACGCCCATCTTTACTCCCTGGTCATCAATGAGCAGAACCTCCGGGCAACGGATTTCATCATTAACACGAGGTTCATCATTAGATTTTTTAGCGATAACAGCTCACCTCCATAAAAAAATAAAAAAAGGGGCTACGCCCCTTTTTAAGTACAACACCACAAATCACAAGGAAACTTGTGTGTCAGTACCAGGCAGCGTTCTTACCAACTGGTGAGGATTAAATCCTGCTTTATATTTTTCCTATTCAACATACGAAAAAACGTGCCAATCCAAAGAAGAACTATACCATAGTTTGCGATAAATCACAAGAAAAAGGGGAAAACTCCTCTTTCAAAAGGGAATACATTTCTTCCAGGGTTTTTGAGCCGAGATCTCCTCGGGTTCTCTCGCGAAGAGCCACGCTCTCCTGCTCCTGTTCACGATCTCCGAGAACGAGCATATACGGTACCTTTTCCATCTGGGCATCTCGGATTTTCTTGCCCAGTTTTTCATCTCTAAAATCAATTTCCGTACGGTATCCTCGAGACCGAAGTCCCTTTTCCACCTTTTTGGTATAATCCAAATGATCGTCGCTTACGGGAAGTAGTTTGACCTGCACTGGAGCGAGCCAAAAGGGGAAAGCTCCCGCGTAATGTTCAATGAGGATTCCGAAAAAACGCTCCAGACTTCCGTAAACCGTACGATGGAGCATGACTGGACGGTGCTGCTGCCCATCCTGCCCTACATAGGTCATATCGAATTTCTCGGGCATCTGAAAATCAAGCTGAATAGTGCCACACTGCCAGGTTCTTCCAAGGCAATCTTCCAAATGAAAATCGATTTTGGGCCCATAGAAAGCTCCATCCCCTTCATTGATACGATAGGGAGTACCCGACTCTTCCAAAGCATCCTGAAGAGCCTTTTCCGCCATATCCCACATGGCGGGATCCCCCATCGCCTTTTCGGGACGCGTGGAGAGCTCTACGGTGTATTTGAAGCTGAATACTTTAGAGTAAATGTAATCGGCCAAATTCATGACTCCCAAAATTTCGTTCTTAATCTGTTCGGGAGTTACATAAAGATGCGCATCGTCCTGGGTAAAGCAACGCACTCGCATAAGTCCGTGTAACACTCCGGAACGCTCATGGCGATGTACCGTCCCAAGCTCCGCCATACGCAAAGGGAATTCTTTATAACTCCGGAGCCGGTTGTTATAGACCATAATGCCTCCGGGGCAATTCATGGGCTTGATGGCGTATTCCCGCTCATCGATATCGGTAAAATACATATTTTCCCGATAGTGATCCCAATGTCCCGAACGAAGCCAAAGATCCTTGTTGAGAATAAGAGGCGTCTTTATTTCGCAATAACCTCGCCGGAGGTGTTCCTGCCTCCAGAAATCCACCAGCTGGTTGATAATAACCATGCCCTTGGGGTGGAAAAAGGGAAAGCCCGGCCCCTCGGGGTGAAGGCTGAACAGATCGAGCTCCCGGCCAAGCTTCTGATGCGCTCTTCGTTTCGCCTCTTCCAGCTTCGCAAGGTGTGCCTTGAGAGATTCCTTGTCGGGGAAAGCAGTGCCGTAAATTCGGGTGAGCATAATGTTATTTTCGTCTCCCCGCCAATAGGCTCCCGCAAGAGAAAGTAACTTTACGGCCCTCAGGAAACCCGTGTGAGGCACATGGGGCCCCCGGCAGAGATCCAGGAAATCTCCCTGACCATAGCAGGAAATCTCCTGATCCTCCAAAGCTTCGATAAGTTCCACTTTATAGATTTGGTCTTGCTTCTTAAAATAGTCCAGAGCTTCTTGACGAGGAAAAATTTTCCGGGAAACCGGGATTTTTTCTTTCGCCAAACGACTCATCTCTTTTTCTATTTTAGGCAAATCCTCATCGGTAATTTGTCCAGCCACTTCGAAATCATAGTAAAACCCATCTTTAATAGCAGGGCCTATGGCATACTTAGTACCGGGAAAAAGGTTGAGCACCGCCTGGGCCAAAAGATGTGAAGCGGAATGACGTAAAAGCTCCAATCCCTCAGGGCTTTCGGATGTAACGGGCTCCACCAAGACATCTCCGTCGATCACCGCATGCAAATCTTTAAGCTCGCCGTTAACCCGTACGGCAAGAGCGTTTTTTTCGAGATTCCAATGACGCAAAATTTCCAACCCGGACATACCGCCCCCATCAAACTCATCGCCGGCGGCGTTCGAAAAACGAGCCATAACATCGCCTCCTCAACGTATATATGACAAACACCTTCAAGGGGATTTTTTCTATCCATGCATTGTAGCATAACCAGATTCTTTACGGGTATTTTAGTTCCCATCAGAGAAATAAATCCATGCACCGGCATAATTTTTCCAGATATTACAAAATACCTTTTTTCGTAGTTGAACAAAGATGTTTTCTTTATTTTTCGGTATATTTTGATTTTTTTGTTTTTTTTGACTTCACGTACAAGCCTTCCAAAACCTTGATATGGTGTCGAAAAAATGCAAAAAAGTGCTGGCCTATATGCCCAAAGATCATTATAATGATGATGATAGTATGTAATGTGCATCAAGCATCTAAAAGATGGAATATCTTTGATGCAAAACTGGTGAAGGAGGTGAGAAAAAACTAGAAAATAATTACTTGTATTGTGCGGCGTGGGCTTTAGGTGGTGGTTTTCTTATGAATTTCAATTTTCTGTTTTTATTCCTGCATGAGGAGGGGTTTATCGTATGGCTTCCAATGAAAACAAAGGTGGTTTTGCAACAAGGTGGGGCCTGATTCTCGCTGCCATCGGCATGGCGGTAGGAACGGGCAATATCTGGCGCTTTCCTCGTATGGCCGCCAAAATGGGAGGCGGTTCCTTTATCATAGGCGTGGTTATCGCCATGATTCTCTGGGGAATTCCGCTTCTTATCGCGGAATCCGTCTGGGGCAACAAGACCCGCATGGGCTGCGGGGGGTCCTTTAAAAAATATGTAGGAGAAGGATGGACCTGGGCAGGCACCGTGGTAGGTGTTATCTGCGCGGGCATCGCCTTCTACTATTCGGTGGTTCTCGGTTGGTGTATCCGCTATCTCGTATACGGATTCCAGGGTGTTCTCGCTTCCGCGGATTCCGCCCAGCTCTGGGAAACCTTCTCCGCCGCCAAAGGCGCAGCGGCCTGGTCTCTCAACGGTGCCGCTCCCTGGCATCTTATCGCCATGGCCATCGTTTTGGTAATCACCATGCAAAAGATCGAAACGGGCATTGAAAAGATCTGCAAAATCCTTATTCCCTCATTGTTCGTGCTCCTCGCTATCGTCATGGTCCGGGCGGTCACCCTTCCCGGAGCTGCGGAAGGACTTCGCTTCCTCTTCCAGCCCGACTGGGGTTCCATGCTCACCGGCCGCCTCTGGATAGAGGCCTTCACCCAGGCGGCCTGGTCCACCGGAGCCGGCTGGGGTCTCATGCTCACCTACTTCGTTTACACCAGAAGCAACGAGGACACGGTGCTCAACGCCACCACGGTCTGCTTCGGCGATACCAGCGCGGGACTTCTGGCGGTTATGTGCGTGGTTCCCACGGTCTTCGCCCTGGATCCCAATGCAGCGCAGTTCCTCGAAGGAGCGAGCAACAACGGCCTGGTCTTCGTGCACCTGGTAGCTCTTTTCCAGCAGATGCCCGCAGGGCAAATCGTGGGGGTTCTCTTCTTCCTGGCCCTTACCTTTGCGGC
>Ga0116164_10000034_pt1 | contig 127550 bp, 124 predicted proteins | sample AD_UKC109_MetaG_FD_89888 | JGI IMG/M metagenome (GOLD analysis project Ga0116164, IMG submission 89888) | Active sludge microbial communities of municipal wastewater-treating anaerobic digesters from Hong Kong - AD_UKC109_MetaG | ecosystem: Engineered > Bioreactor > Anaerobic > Digestate... | reverse complement strand
CCGCCAGGTCCAGGAGCGAATGGGGCTCTGGCTCGCGTGGGCCGGACTCGACGGCAAGATCACCGTCCACGGTCTGCGCCACACCTTCGCCACGCTGCTTTACGGCCGCACGAAGAATCTGCTGCTGGTCGCCAAAGCCCTCGGCCACTCCCGCGTCACCACCACCCAGGTCTACGCCCACATCACCGACGACGACCTTGAGGATGCTCTCGAAAGCCTCTGAGCCATCGGGCTCGCGCCTCACAGAACACGTCTTATCTGCGATTCGGTCGAAGGCCGACTCGCGCAACTTCGCCGACTTACGGCGACCGCCGCTGACGACTTCCACGCGATTGTTTTCGCGTTTTCGGCGCATCAGTCCTCCGGGGTTTCTTTTTTCGCCTTGTCGGACGCGCCGCCACGCACGCTTTCCAGAAGCGCCACGGCCCATTCCGCTGGCGTGGTCTGTTGCCCGCCGCCAGTGTCGCGTTGCACCCTGGTGGTCTTGAGGCACTCCAGCTGCTTGCGAAACAGCACGTCGTAATTGCCGACGGCAGCATCGGCATTGCCGAGCACGGCGCAGTGCCACTTGGCGAAGTAAAAGGCGGCCATCGACGCCTGCATCAAATCCGTGGACTCGTTGAGGTCGAAGTCCTGATGGATCGCTGCGAGCGCGTCCTCGAAGATCGCCTTCTCCTCGTCGGTCAGCAGCTTCTTTACATACGCCCCGTGCTTGAGCGCATTGAGGTTGCCACGAAGCTTTTCAGGCGGCGCACCACCATGATTTTTGGGATTCGCACCATGAAGACGGCAAACGGTGTAGCCCTCGACCGCCGGATGCGTGCAGCGCTGGCCGTTTTTCTTCATGCGGGCTGTGCAGCGCGGCGTGCGGTGCCCAAAGCTGTCAACCCAGTCCTGGTCTGCGGGTAAATTCTGCTTAGATGCCACTATTTCTACCTCTCACATCTGGGATCGCGCCTCGCCGATTCGACGACCGGAGCGAGGCCGTGTGCCCATTAGTAAAAACCACCGGATTCCAGTGGCCAAGTTCAAGAAATGGAAGTTTTCACCCCGCATTACTTCCACTCCCCTTGATCGCGTTTCGCGTTCTTGAGGATGTAGCGGACGCCGGTGCGGGTAAGCAGAAACGTCTCGGCGATTTCGGTGATCGTCTTGCCCGCGTTGAACATGGCGATGATCTCCATGTTGCGGATAAGGCGTTTCGCCTTCATGCGGGACGGTACGTACAGGTAGCCGCCGGTGAAATACTTCTGGATTTGCTCGACGAGATCGGGCGGAAGGATTTTGATTGCTTCAGCCTTCCGACTTCTCATCACGCGCTCTTTCGTTGGGAACGGGGAGGATTCTCGAAGATGCGTTCAACCGGCAAAGTGTCGCGCAACGTCTTAACAAACTCCGGGAGGTCGTCCTCGCCCATGCTGTCGTAGTGGGCGCATTCTTCTTTCCGCCGAATGAGCGCCGTGTGAAGCGAGTAGGTCTTCTCGTTGCCCGATGGCGTGGTCCATTGTCCGGCAGCGCAACGGATGCGCCGTTCGCGGACACCGGTCAGCGGCGAGACGTGCGTGAACTCCTTGCAGTGCAGGCAGTTGGCGCAATAAATCTTGTCCGATTTTTTCATTGATTACCTCGCTTTCAATTCCCACCATTCGCGCACCAGATCCTTGAAGTCCTCGAGGTCCATCGTGACGATGGATCGCTTGTTGTCGTCCCTGGTGACGGCGATGGGGTATTTGGTTTTGTCGTTGCAGTTGGCGATGGCCTGTTCCAGAGCCCTCTTCACGTCGCACCGCTTGTGGCGTTTGCACTCGATGAAGAAAACCGGATTCAGCACATCACCGGCTTCGGTTCCGTCGCGGTACTGGAAGCCGCGCCGGGATGCGTCGCCGAAAATCTCTCGCAGTTCGCGGGCGATTTCCCGCTCGTATTCGGCTCCCTTGTTTCGACTGAGTCTGCCCATGTTGATCTCCTTCACAGAAAGCTTCGTTGTCGCGTCACGTCGCCCTTCGGCTTTTCGGGACGCGGTTTGGCTTTGGTTTTCACGGGTCGCGTAAATGTCTTTTGCGGAGGCGCGCTCGGTTCCATCGCAGGGATATCCAGACAAGCGCCGCCTTCGTCTGGCCCGACGTAAGTGATTTCACTGCCGGGAAAGGTCTCCATGATCATGGCGAGCTTGGCGATGTCTTCCGGAATCAACTCGATGCGATCGGTGCGCCCGGTCCTTTCCGGAACGAGAGTGAACTCACCAGCCTTCGACTTGACGTTGACCTCGACCCGCAGCGCCTTGAACGAGTCGATGTCGGCCTGGGTGAGTTCACGAACAGGAGCATCGGGGTCTGGAAGATCGTGCGCGGCGCGGAATCGCTTGAAGCCTTCGAGGTGGAGCTTGTAGTAAACCGACAGGGCTTTCTTGAACGCCTGGCGGTCGCCGGTTTTCCACAGCGCATTGATCTTGTCGTCGACCTGCTTGATGGCGTGGTGGATTTCAGGCTGGTTGGCAGCAATCCAGTCCAACGCACCGTCTGGGTAGCGCCTGCTCAGTTCGTCGATGGTGCGGCGGAAGAGTTGCTCGAAGGAGGTCATGACAGCGACCTCCCATCGGCGATTGTTGAGCGGGATTTGCCTATTTTTTGTGCATCACCAAAATCACCAAGCATCACCAGTGACCGGTGATGCGGATTTCCCAACCTTTCCAAGCGGTTAGGCCCTCTCATCACCGAATCACCACTTTTTTGACAATATCTTACGCTATGCGCGAGGCTGTTTTTCTTTTCCTCATTTTTTCCCGTCCTATATAGGAGAGATGTGTAAGAAAGTGGTGATGCGGTGATGGCATGGAATTTTCTCTTTGATATCGGATGGTTAAGCCCTGAAAAAAGCGGTGACGAATTCGGTGACATTCGGTGATGGAAAGCGGGAAAAACAGCCTGACCGATTTTCACCTTCGGGAAAAAAGTGGTGATTCGGTGATGCAAAAAAGCCGTGTCGATTTCGCCCTTCAGATAAAAAGCGGTGATTCGGTGATGGTCAGAAGGGAATGTCATCGTCTCCGCTCCTTTCCGTGAGGCCGAGGTCGGCTTTTCTGATTTTCCAAACGCGATGGGTTCTGCCGTTGTGCCGGACGGTCGTGGACGCTCTGCCGTCTTCGCAGTCCAGTAAAAGGCCCTCTTCGGCGAGTTGCTTGCCGATAGCCTTGATGGTGAATCCGAGGGTGCTTCCGGCGTCGCGCAGAACCTTCTGAATCTCGGCCAGAGCGATCTTGGGATAGATGTAGGCGTGCTCGTCGTCGCGGCGCATGAAGCCCACCACGCCGCGCACCTCGTGTGGTTCCAGTTCAACCAGTTCCATGCCGCGCCATATCTTGTTTTCAGGCGAATGGAGCACGACGCGGCCGCTGTGGAGCATGTCGGTGAGGGTGTCGAGAAAGACGTTGTTGGCCTGCTCGCTTACGACCGAACGAGTATGCTCGTCCCTCAGCCCGAACAGGTTATCAATGTGCTCGGCGATAAGCGCCGCCGCTGTCGCCTCGTCGATGACGCCGGTGCCCTGCAGAAAGTCCACGAAGAGATCGAAGCCGGTCTTGTTCAACCCGAAGTTGCGGGCGATGCGCAGGCCGTTGGCCACGTCCTCGACGCCCTCGTGGAACATATCCATGGCCGCGTCGATCCGCGCGACTAGGTCGTCGAACCAGTCCGGGCGCGAGAGAACGTAATGGATGAACGCCGCCGTCACACCGCGATAGAGATGCTGGTTCTTGAGGCAAGCCCGGCCGCGCACAGCGTCCTTGCGGCGGGTGTTTACGCCGACGATGATCATGCGCGCCAGGTTGGATGCTTCGTTGTCCGGCACGTCTTCGCCGGTGACCAGAAGATTACCCCGGATCGTGTACGTCTGTTTCACTGATGCGTCGCTGTTGAGCCGACCGCGCCCCCGTCCATCCGCGTAGTTCTGGAGGATCTGGACGACCTGCTCGTGCCGCGCCTGGATGTTCTTGAGCTTGAAATCGTCGACGAGGTACAGACAGTCGGCGAAGTAATGGCCGACCTTCTGAATCTGGTACGGCGTCGAGGTCCAGGAGTTGACCGAATGCCCCTCGGCGAAGTTGCCGAAGAAGTTGGCGAAGCGCATGGCCAGAAAAGACTTCGAAGCGCCGGTGATGCCGGTGATCCAGAGAATGTACCGCTCGCTGGAGCAGTTGGGCGAGTGGTCGAGCTTGGACAGGAACGGTGAGATAAATGCATGGCCCGCCAGGGTGAAGGTCACCTCGTGGCCGTTGAGTTTGAAAAGGTCGTCCAGGATGTGGCGGCAGACCTTGGCGAGCGTCTCCGGGTCCAGGCGAACCAGGTCGAGGCTCTTGGCATACTCCATCTCCGACAGGTCAATGACCCGCTCCCGGTTTTCGATGACGCCGTGAGGCGTGATGATGAGCGACGGCGTGTAGTAGCGGTCGTTCGCCGGATCGATAAAACCCAGGCGCGTGTGGGCGGCCACGTAGCGCGGCGCGGATAGCTCCTGGGCGGCGCGTCGGATATCGTTGATGTCGTGCGGCCAGTACTTGCAGATCGTGCCGCCTTGTTCCCCGATGGCCTCGTTGAGCCTCTGGCTGTTGGCGAAGACCTTCCCGGAGACCTGGAACGGCGCGACCTTGCCGCAGGCGGTGCGAATCTCCCCCTCGATCAGTCGATAAGGCTCGATCTCGTCGATGAACTGCCGGTCGGATTTGATGTCGATAATGAAGTTCGTGAAGGGTTGATAAGCGACCTGACCGGTCTCCTCGACGTGTTTCTTCTCGTAGCAGTTGTTCTGGATACGGTAATTCGGGAAATCGTCCCGTGACAGCGCCTCGGCCTTGCGCGTCTCCTGTTTCTTGATGACGAGCTTCTTGAGTTCGTTTTTCTTGGCCTTGGGCACCTTGGCCGCGATCTGTTCCAGGTAAGCCTCGTGCTCGTTGCGCGCCGTCATGCTGATTTCATTCAGGATCGCATCGAGCGCCGAGGGCACGTCGTCCGGCAATGCGGAAATGTCGATCTCGTCAATGAGCGCCGTGATGTGCTCGCCGCGCATCCGCGCCGCAAGACTGGCGGGGGCTTTGACGCCGCAACCATCCCTGGGACAGCCGGTAAAACCGTCGGCGCGGATTTTCTCGCAGGTGATCGGCCCCGACGACATCCGCAGGTGGGCGATCTTTCCGTTGGTTTCCTGCGGCGTGTAATTGGGATGACCGCCAGAGAGGTCATGGATCAGGTCGCCGCCGTCGGCGAACCGGCAAAGGTTGGAGATCATGTCCATCCATTGCGGTTCGGGCAGCGACGTCGCCTGGTCGCGGCAGTGTTGAAGGAAAGCGCAGTGCTCCAGGCAGATGCGCGCCCCCGCATCCGAGGGCAGCGCCGTCGTGCCCTTGTTTTCTTCTGGCTGATTTCCGCCGGCGACATCGACTTTCAACTCCGAGGCGACGCGCAGCAGGTCGTCACAAGAGACCAGCAAGTCTCCTTGCCCGGCGTCGATCTGGGCCGCCAGAGCGGTGAGCAGCGGGGCCTGCTTCTCGAAAGGTGTGAATCCGTTGTGCTGATCGACAAAGAGCGTGTTGCCCTTTTTCATGTGCGCGCCGCAGAGGGGCGCTGCGATCAGGTTGCCCATGCCCTTGCCGGTGAGCCGGTCCTGGTTGGGAAAGATGCGGTCGAAGGAAGGCGCGCTTAAGTCGTCGCCGTCGTCGAGGCATCCGGATTCCAGGAGCAGAGCGAAAAGAACCCGTCGCACCAGGTGTGCCTCGATGGGGCCGGTAAAGAAAAACCATACGTGAAAGCCACGGCCCGACTTGGACCGTTCGACGTGGGCGCGAATGCCCTGCACCTCGCAGACCGCAAGGAACGATGTCACGTCCCGCGCGGGATCGTGTTGTGCTCCGGTGGAAGGATCGGCATGGTCGTCAAAGTCGATGGCCGCCTGGAAGCAGACGTTCTCGATGGTCGAGCCGTCGGCGAGGTTGATGCTGGGCCACAAGAGATAGATGCCCAGCTGCTCCTTGATGTCCGTCGCTCCGTTTTGCACCGGCGTCGATCCGGTGAGGTGGTCCCAGATCGCCTGGTCGTCGAGCACGGCGAGTTGCTTGTGGGAACACCCATCGCAACCGCCCTTGAGATCGTTCTTGTTGGAGAGGGCGCACAACTTGGCGTCGAAGCGATGGACGCAAACAGGCGCCCATCCTTTTCGGTGCTTGCCGTCGCGCCCCGGATGTTTGGTCTGCCACGGGTGCGCATAGACATCGGTGCGCACCCGCAGCAGGGTCTTTTTCACCAGATCGACACGCTCCTGATTCAGCTTCATTCAGGAGCCTCCAGCAGCGTTCGCAGATTGGTGAACCGCTCCGAGACCTTGTTGTTGCTGATGGCGATCCGCACCGCTTTTTGCGACCCGACGAGGACGAGATAACGTGCGGCTCTTGTCACGGCGGTGTAGAGCAACGACCGCTGCAGCATGAGGTAGTTGGTCGTGTGGATCGGGATGATAACCGCCGGGTATTCCGAACCCTGGGATTTGTGGATGCTGATGGCGAAGGAGCGGATCAATTCATCTTCGGCTTCACCCATCCGATACAGCGAATAGACGCCGTCATCGAAAGCGACCAGCAACAATCCGATGTTCGGAAAGAAGGACTCGATCACACCGCCGTCGCCGTTGAACGCGCCGAAGTCGCAGCCGCCGGTATTGAAGATAAAATCCACCGAGACCGCGTTGGTCCATTTCAGGCTCGGATCGGCGGCGACCATCGACAGGAACTTCGACCGCCCCTCGTCGCCGAATACCAGGCGCTTGTAGTTGTTTTTCTTCTGCATCACCTTGTCGCCGACCTTCAGCGACGATCCCTTGATGGCCGTGCCGTTGGGATTGAGAAGCCTGCTCAGAAAGGGATTGAGGGCATCCGCGCCGATGGAGCTTACGTTGGCGGGGCAAAGGACCTGGACATCGCGCACCGGGTCGAGACCGAACTTCGGAGGCATGACATCCAGGGTCTTGCCGATCCATTCGACGATCTGGCCGGTGTCGTCCGTGGATGCGAAGAAAAACTCTTTGACGTTGTCCGTGATCAAGTCACGGCCCGCGTTGATTGCGTGGGCGTTCTTGACGATGGCGCTGGCTTCGTCCTGGCGAAGTATCTCGATCAGGTTGATGACCGGGCACACTCCCGAGGCGATGACATCGTTCAGCACGCGGCCCGGGCCGACCGAGGGCAGCTGGTTCACATCACCGACCAGGATCAAGGTCGTGTGCTCCGGATCGATGGCGTCCAGCAGCGCGTCGGCCAGTTCGATACAGGCCATGCTCATCTCGTCCGCGATCACGACATCCACATCGAGCGGATTGTCGCGGTTGACGCGAAAGCCCTCCTCGGGGTGGTACTGGAGCAATCGATGGATCGTCTGAGCCGGGCGGCCGATCTGCTGCGACATTCGTTTTGCGGCGCGACCGGTCGGCGCGCACAGGGCGATGGACAGCTTGCCGAAGGCTTTCACGATGGCTTTGAGCGACGAGGTCTTGCCGGTTCCCGGCAGGCCGGTGAGCACCATCAGGTTGTTGGCGATGGCGCACTGGACCGCCTCGCGTTGCTTCGGCGTGAGCCATTCCCATTCCTCCTGCGGAAGGCTCGCCATGACGCGGGCGACCGCTTGCCTTGCGATGGCTTTGATGCGGGCCGCCACTCGTTTCTCGGCGGAAAGGAAGCGAGGCAAGGTGATGCGATCCTTGAGAAAGCACTCGACCTTTTCATCGGTGAGCAGCACGCCCAATTCGTGGGCGACCATCTCCGGTGAGACGCAAAGAAGGTCGGCGGCGGCCTTGATCAGACCCTGCGCCGGTAGATAACAGTGGCCGTCGTTTTCGGCGGCCTCGTGCAGCGCATGAAAGATGCCCGCGCGGATGCGAAACGGCGACGACGTGTCGAAGTCCAGACGGCGGGCGATCTTGTCGGCGGTGACGAATCCGATGCCCTCGACCCGCTCGACCAGCTGATAGGGATTGGCCTTTACGGTGTCGATCAATTGGGCGATGGGCATTTTCGAAAAGGCGGCCTGAATGCGGTTCTGAAACGCCGGGCTGATTCCGCAGGTTGCGAAGAACAGCCCGGCCTCCTTGTCCGCTTTCTTTTCAGACCAGGTCGCGTGAATCTCGTCGGCGCGTTGTGGGGTGATCCCTCGAATCTCGGTGAGCCGTCGATGATCGCTTTCGACGATATCGAAAAAGCCCTCGCCGAAGCGTCGGATGATCTCCTCGGCGATGGCCGGGCCGATCCATTTGAAGTTTTGCGCCAGATATCGTTTGACGCCGTTGACGCCCTTGGGCCGCACGGATTGGCACTCGCGGAAACTGAACTGCAATCCCCAGCCGCGATCCTCCCAGCGGCCGCGCATGACGACCGTGTCGCCCTCGCAAACACCCGGCGGCAGCACGCCCACCACCGGGTGCCGGTCCACGTTTCCCCTGATCCAGTTCTTCGGAGAGGTGCTTTTAATGCCCAGCACGCCCTCGATTTGCTCGTGGTTCATTCGCGGCTCCTTTCGATGGCCACGAGCAGCAGCACCAGGTAGCCAATCAGATCCTGGATGGTGTCCAGGTAGCTTTCGCCCACGGCGGCAAGGTCCTCACCGCCGCGAGCAAGCCGTGAAATTTTGTCGTCGATCCGGACCTTGATCTGCTCGATGGGATCGGTCTTGGAAAACACCCGAACCGGATCGAGCGCCGAGTTGCCATAGGTTTCGTTCTTGGCCAGGAGCATCCGCTCCAGGCCTTGGCATACGGAGGAAATCCGTTCGCGCACATCGTCCATCGATTACTCCTCCAGGAAGTCGGGAAGGTCGTCGTCCTTTTCGCCGTCGTCCCGCGAGGCGGGCTGTTCGCTGTCGAGATCGACCTGACGGAAGTTCTGGAAGGTTTCGTACAGGCCCTTGAACTGGAGGATTTCCTCTTTCGAGCAGGCGCCGATGTTTTCCATCCGCAGCACCGCGTAGGTGCCTTCCGGCGTGTCCAGCGAGAGCTTCGTGTGGTAGACGAACAACGGCAGGTCCGCGAACTGACCGCTCTGGAGCCGCAGTTTCGAGGTGAAGTATTTGGCGATGTACTTGCGCGTCGGCGGCAGCGATGCGCCTTTGGCCCGCACCACAAAGGGCTGGCCGGTCCGCAGGTCCAAACCGACGAAGTTATAGACCAGACCGCACTGCGGTTTTTCGTTGCGCACCCAGTTCTTTTTCGGGCACGTTGCGCACTCGATCTGCTTGCCGTCGATGTCGATGCCGACCGCCAGGTTGTCCGAGCGGCAGAGAATCTCGGTGCCTTGGCCTTCGATGTAGTTGGCGTGGCGGCGGGTTTTCTTGACCGTGATCAGCACGCACTCGATGTCGTCGATGATCTCCTCGGTCGCCGTGTTGAAAAAGCGGTCTTTGGGAATCCACGCGCCGGTTTCGTCCTTGGCTTTCATGTTGAAGGCCATGATCGGCAGGGGGCGGTCCTCGCGGCCGAGTTCACCCAGGGCGTTCAGTTCCCCGAGTTCCTCAGCCAGGTCCGGCGGCAGCGCCAGATCGAGGGCGGTGGTGTTCACAGGGGCCAGGTCGGTGGACGTTTCTTTCTTGGGACTCATTGGTCACCTCCGTTGGATTGGTTGGAAACAAGGTTGGCGATGAAGGCGTGGTCGACGGATTCACCCTTCGGCGCGGCTTTCGCCGGTCGGAGCGATTCCAAATCCACGTCACTCAGTTCCGGATGCTTGGAGACAAGGGTGCGGTACCGCGTGGAGACCTCGTCGGCGGGCAGCAGCCCCGAACAAAGGTCGCGGTATTCGCAACCGCCGTGCAGTGAGCAGGCGGTGGGATTGCGGTAGACGATCTTCGAGCGCCGGAGGTCCCGCGTGATGTGGTACATCTCAAGCGCCCAGCGGCTCAGGTCCTCGGGCGGGATTTCCATTTCCCGGCGCATAAAGAACGTGTTGCCCTCGTTGCGCAGGCGTTCGATGATTTCGGCGTAGTCGGCGGGGTCGGTTCCAGTGCGGGCGAGAGCGGCTTCGAAGACCGCGAGCGTCGTGTCGATGTTGGCGCGCTTCGAGATCGATCCGTTTTTCAGGATGTCCGGTTCGACGGGCAGCTTCGTCCGCAGGACGTTGTAAATGACCCCGTGCACATCGATGCCGAGGAAACGCGATACCGCCCAGACATAGGCACGAATTTGGAAGTCGGTTTCTAGCCGCCGGAAGTACTGCGAGTCTTTGACGCCGACTGTTTTGTGCTCGACGATCCAGAGCGAGCCATCCGGCTTCAGCACCACCATGTCGACGCGGCCGACCAGGTCGAAAATCCTTGAGGCCATGCCGCTGGGGGTGATGAGCGGAACCCGGAAGGGCAACTCGACATGCAGAACTTCGAAGTCGTCCTGGCCGCGCCAGTGCTCCACGTAACCTTTGAGCATTCCCGAGGCCAGAGGAATCAGGTCGTCATGGAAGGCGCTGCGCTCCAGGTACTCGCGCATCGCTTGCAGCGCGTGATCGAGGTTGTGGGTGAGATACCAGCCCTCCAGGCCGATATGGACGGCCTTGCCGAGGGTCAGCACCTCCCGCTCTTCGGCGGGCACGAGACGACGGTTGAAACGGAAGTCGTGTTTCACCTGGCAGGACAGGCGGCTGTTGATTTCGCTGATGGATACGGTCTGGCGGGCTTTGCTCATGACGCCTTCCTCCTGCGGATGCGGCATGAGGAATGGCCGCCGAAGCCGTGCGCCATGAACTTGTCGACAGGCACAAAGGAGTCATCAGAAGCGGGCTCGACATAAGGCATGGCATCCAATTCGAATTCGTCGTCCCGTCCCGGCTTCTCGTCAGGAGATTCGACCTCACGGTCCTTTCCTTTGCGCTCCATTCCCCAGGCCAGATCGACGCGACGGAATTCTCCGTGCCGCTGGCTTTTGCAGGTCATGAGGGTTGCGAACAGGGACTGGATCACCTTGCCGTCGCGGGTACGGGTGCGGATTTTGAGTCGCGCCGGTTCGCTCTCGACGATCTCGTAGGCTCGACTGGGCTTGAGATCCCCTTTGATGGCGTTGGGACGAAAGTGATCCGAGATGCGCTTCGTAATTTCATTGGCGTTCATTTCGCTATCTCGCTTTGGATTGGAGGGTTTGAAGGAATCTGGAGACTGCCGGATGCGGCTCCGTGGCGGTGTCGGTTGCCGGAAACGCGACGTCCGCGCCCTCGCGCTCGAACCGTTCCATCGTCTGTTTCCAGAGACGCTCGACGTTGCGCATCAGCGCCTCGACGACCGCATCGTCCAGGCCGTAAGTGGCGGCGACGCCGCCGATGAGCAGACCCAATTCCGCAAACGCGTCATTGAGCAACGGCTTCCACCGAGCACAGGTTTTCATGGTTGCAACTCCTTTCCGGCCTCGCCGGGTTTCAAAAGGTAAAAGGGCTTCCGATTTCGGGTCGGGGGACACGGCGTGTTTTTTTCCGCCTCGTCGGTCCCAAAAAGAAAAAGGGGGGTGGTTTTCCGGTCAGGGGACATTGGCGCCCCCAAAAGTTGAAATTTTCTTGAGAAGACGCTGGCGGCGTTTCTTCACCGCCTCGTAATCGCGGTTTTGTTCAGCGGCGAACTCCTTGATTTCGCGGCCATAAACCTCTGTCGCGGTGAGCAGAAGAAAATCGAATTCGTCGATGCGTCCCTCGTCGCGCCATTGCCGAAGCCTGGCGAGTGCATCTTTCTGGATGGAGGCGCGCTGGAGTTCGTCTTCAGGCGAGGGGACGAGGCGCAGGTTCGCCTTGTCCTTGGCGAAATCGTCGTAAACGACCATCCGCCGGTTCCAGTCCCAGGCCGACTCGTAGCGGGCGTACAGGTCGTGTTGAAGATCGTTAAAGATTTTTTGAGGGATGGAGGATGGGCGTTGCGATATGTCCAGTCGGCGGATAACAGTGAAAAAGACCTGGATCAGGGTTTGCCAGAGATCATCACGATCTGGATCGTAATTGCGCTTTCTGACAAAAACCGCTTCGATGATCGGCAGACAGAGGACCAGCAGTACTTGATCGACTGCGGCGTTGCACGAAGGGTCGAAGACCAGCAGTTCGGCGATGATCGCGTCGCGAGCCGATTGCGGCCAGGGGGAGTCGCGCCTCAGCACATCCCGCATCGACCAGGCATCCGGAAACGCGTGCAAAGATGGACAGCGAACGCGCATCGCCGCGAAGCGGTTTTGAAATGTTTTTGATGTCGTTTCCCGTTCCAGCCATTCCCGAAACTCAAAGACGATCCGTTCGATTGGGCACCTCCACGGTTCGGTGTGCCCAATTCATTTATCCGGTACGGAAACCCCCTTTTTGGGATGAGCGTGGATTTACGATGGGAATTTCATGGGAAAGCTAACGTGTTGAATTAGAAGGGAAATAAACAGTTAAAAAATGAAAAAGCCGCCAAAAAAGGCGGCGAATTCCCATTAAAAAACTGGATAGCGGAACGGAATCAGATCACGAGGATTTGTTCGTGCGGAATGGTGAGTCGATAGCCGACGCCTTTTTTATTTTCGATGAGATTTACATCGGCATCGGTGAGAAGATTTTCTGCGGCCATCTTCTGGAGGACATTTCTAATCTCTCGAACATTATCGGCCAGGCGGGTGCCTTGAATTGTCTCCGCACTGCGTCCCGTAAGTTGCAGTTGAATGTCTTCGGTCAGCACATACCCTTCGCCGAAACTTCTTTTTGCGGTTTTCGCCAGGGCGACAAGCACCACGAACGGCCTTGAGCTAATGTCGAGCACTTGGTTCTTGAACCGGGCATAGTGACAAGTGCTGTCCACGAAGAGCATCGCCCGCGTTTCGTCTTTTCGCAGCTGCAAGACCTTCGAAACGATGGCCGACCAATCCAGCCTCGGAGAGTCGGGCGATTTTTGGTAGTCGCAAAGCCGGAAAGGGAAGATGTTCAAAGCTTCCGCCTGGCGGGATTCCGTCAGACCGAGGTTGAATCCGTTCGCCGTAGCCAAAAGGATTTTATCTCCTGTAATGGCCCCGCGCGCCTGATGAAAAACATCGGTTGCATTTCGACGACTCAATCTTCGGCAATAAAGTACGGACAACGGATCGATGCCCGCCTCTGTTTTCCCGAGGAGATAGATGTTTTCTTTGGCGATGATGGAAATATCCTCGCCGGTCAGTTCGTTGGCCGCTCGCAGGCGCTTTAGAAGTTCCTTTGTATTGAGACGGTAGAAGGTGACGTCGTCTTCCGACAACGGAATGGCGCGCCGCTGTCCGCTGGGGCAGACTGACCAATACTTGCCGTCAATGCACTCCAGAACAGCGACGCATTCGTCATTGCTGCAGCCGCAAATGCCGAGTTCGTCGGAAATGGCTTCCTCAAACAAAAGGCGGTCTTGGAGCATAGCGTCAAGAGCGCGTTGCCCGAATGCGTTCAATTCCGCTTTGGAAATGCGCGCATCACCGACGTCGATTGTCGCCTCGATGAGTTTACGCCATAGGCTTTCGTGGTTGGCAGAAGCCATTTCGTCTCAGGTGCTCCATGATTTTTTCTTCGAGAGTTTCCCGCTTGAAGGTGCAAATGCTCGGCGGCTTGATCTTGACCATCTTCGTGCGCTTTTTTTGCCTGATGAGAAACTCGAACCTGATCTTGGCATACACGAAGCCCCAACCGTTCGTGTCTCCGTCGCCGTTCATGCTGTTCAAGCGCTCCAACGCCTTCGGTCCACGAGCCGTGAGCGCGGATCCCCCGCGCTTGCCGTCGCTGATCTGCACTTCGTTCACATAGGCGTTTCTGAACTCGGAATCCCACCTGCCATCAAGCTTGAAGTCATCGTCGTTCAACGGATTGAGCGTGTAGAGATTCTGGCAGTCCGCGTGCGCGAAGAAATCCGTCCGTTTCAAGATGATGTCGGCGAAAAGCTCCGCGAGCTTGGCGCGCTCTTCCTGAACCGGTGCATACACCTTCAAGCGACCATCTTGCGGATTGAATCCCAGGGCGTCCTGACGGACCTCTCGGAATGTGAAGGGCTTTTCCTCATCGTGGTCGATGATGATGGTCGTGACCGGATACTTGCCGTGCGTGATGAGGATGTTGATGCCGTCATGGTCCTCGAAAAAGGAAAGCTTGCAGTAATTGCCCTTGTACCGCGCGTTGAAATAATCGGCTGCCGCTTCCTCGAATCGAATCCGCGTCGGATCGTCCAGATCGACCTCCACATCCTCTTCGATGCCCAGGAACTCCTCCGGACTCGATGAGTGGATGAAGGACAACCACCTGTGCGCCTCATCGAACAGTCCCCGATGCTCAAGGTAGGTTCGTAACGACAGGTATCGCGGGTTGATGTGCATGCCCCCTTCGCCGTCTTCCGTTTCCGCCATCGGAACCAGAGTCACCGGCGGATCGGACAACAGGGCGCGCTGCTGCAGAAGGTCCATGCCGAGATCCGTGCTCATATCGCTGATCTTATGCAGGTCCTCGAGCATTTCCGGCGGGCAGTCCTCCCCGAGCTTTTCGGTTAGAAACTCATAGACGCTATCCGGCGTGAGTGCGTCCAGGTCGAGATCGATATCATCCTGGAACCGCTCGAAAAACTGGCGCAGTAACTCCATGTCCACGGTTTTGAGAAACTTTTTGTTTGCAAACTTCTTAACGTCTCGCTTTGCCATTTTCTTCCCCCAAGACAAACAATGCCATTAACCCAAGGGCATGATGATCTCGCGGTTACCCAATGTGCCGCTGTACTCCGATCACCTTTCCCTGAATTCGAAAATCCGGATCGCGGATCACGATGTCATCGTATTTCGGATTCGCGGCAACGAGCCGGATCGCCCCCTTGCGACCCAGTTCCAACCGCTTCACCGTCGCCGAGTCGCCGATAAGCGCCACGACGATATCACCTGAATCGGCCCACTCCTGCTGCGCGACGATCACCAGATCGCCATCAAGGATGCCCGCACCCTCCATGCTGTCGCCCGTTACGTTCAAAGCAAACAGCCGGTTGTAACGCCGCGAAAGAGCCGCATCGACGGTGACCGTCCCCTCGATGTTCTCCACGGCCCAGATCGGACGACCCGCTGCGATGCGGCCGACAATCGGAACCTCTAAACCGACATCCGGTTTGTTTTGATTCGCCCTTCCGACAAGCTCAACCGTCCGCGATGCGCCTTCGCCTCGTCGCAGCTGACCCTTGCGCTCGAGGGCTTTCACCAGGTCGAACACGCTGGAACTGGCGATCCCGAACTGAGCGCCGATTTCACGCATGGTCGGCGGCTTGCCGTGCAAACGAACGAAGCTCCGAATCCACTCCAGAGTCTCGGCCTGGCGCAGTGTGAGTTTCGGTGTTTTGCCCTTGCCGGAATCCTTCATCAACTCTCCGTTTCTCCAGACGGCGTTCTGCCGCACGAGCATAATGGGCGGATTTTATTCCTAACGGCTGTTAGGAGTCAATTGAAAAATGTGGGGCCATGTCCCCTGGCCGAAAAAAGCACCCCCCTTTTCTTTATGGAATTGAAAAAGGGGTGCGCCAATGAGTCATGCGTTGAAGGAAATTGCTGGAATTCTGGCAACAGCCATCGTGCGCAAGCGCCTGCGCGATGTGCGTAACATACTGAAAAAGAACGGAAAAACAGAGATTGGCCTTGAGGTTTCGTTCGGAGAGAGCCTCTATCCTGTCGAACCTGAGCACGAAGGAGAGAGGCATTGAGCCAGCAAAACACCATCCTAAAACAGATCGCGCAGCTGCCGCGATTGTCGTTCGGCGAACTACAGGAGCGCTGGCGCGCATTGTTCGGATCGGAGCCGCCCGCCTACAATAAAGCTTTTCTGATCAAGCGACTCGCCCACCGCATTCAGGAACTGGCATACGGCGGTTTATCCGAGAGCGCCAAAGCCCGGATGCAGGAAATCGAGCGGGAAAGCGGCAATTCCGAACTAACGGCAATCGACCGGCCCGCTCCCCGAAAAAAGGGCATGCCGGTAATCGGCACTCGACTCATACGCGAATGGAATGGCGGCCGTTACGAGGTCACCGTGGTCCGCGATGGTTTCGAGTTCCAGGGTAAGACCTACCGTTCGCTGACTGCGATTACAAAGGTCATCACCGGCACGCACTGGAACGGCCCGGCTTTTTGGGGATTGCGGCAGGAAGGGAATGGGAAAGGAAGTAAATGAAGAACGGGAACGGTAAGAAAATCAACGGTGATGGCAACGGAAAAACGCCCAACGGCGTTACGCCCAAGGTGCGTTGTGCAATCTACACAAGAAAATCTACCGAGGAAGGTCTCGACCAGGAATTCAATTCGCTCGACGCACAGCGCGAGGCGGCTGAATCGTATATCGCCAGTCAGCGCCACGAGGGATGGGAGGCGCTTCCCAACCGATACGACGACGGCGGATTTTCCGGCGGCACCCTTGATCGTCCAGCTTTGCAGCGATTGCTCCAGGACATCGAGGACCGCCAAGTCGATTGTGTGATCGTGTACAAGCTCGACCGACTGAGCCGCTCGCTGCTCGACTTCACGAAAATTATTGAGATTTTCGAACGCCAGGGCGTGACCTTCGTTTCGGTCACGCAGCAGTTCAATACGACGACATCAATGGGGCGTCTCACGCTCAACATCCTACTTTCATTTGCGCAATTCGAACGCGAAATCATCGGCGAACGCATCCGCGACAAGGTTGCCGCCTCGAAGCGCAAGGGCAAGTACATGGGTGGCATGCCGGTCCTCGGTTACGATGTGGACCGCTTGGCAAAGAAGCTGGTGGTCAACCCGACTGAGGCAAAGCTTGTGCGCCACATCTTCAAACGGTTCGTCCAGATCGGCTCGGCCACACTGCTGGCCCAGGAACTGAACCAACATGGTAAGCGGACAAAAGAATGGGTCACAAAAAAGGGGACGACCCACGCGGGAGTCGTCTGGAACAAAATGCACCTATATCGCATGTTCAACAACCGTCTCTACATCGGCGAGATCATTCACCACGACCAGCACTATCCCGGCGAGCAAGAAGCCATCGTGCCACGCGCCTTGTTCGACCAGGTCCAAGCGATCCTCGAAGAAAACTGCCGTGTGCGCGGCAATAAAACCCGCACCCGGACGCCCGCACTGCTCAAAGGCGTCATCAAGTGCGGGCACTGCGGCGGGGCGATGGGGCCGACCTTCACGAAGAAAAAGGGAAAGACATATCGCTACTACCTCTGCATCGCCGCTTCGAAGAATGGCTACAACTCCTGCCCGGTGAAGACCATCGCGGCAGGCGAGATCGAGGGCGCGGTCATGGCGCAACTGCGCGCGGTCTTCCGGTCGCCCGAATTGATCGCCGAGACCTTCCGCACCGCCCAGCAAAAGGAGACCGATGAGATCGGCCGCCTGAAACAGGAACGGTTCGACTTGGCCGGAAGCCTGTCAACCGAAACCGATCCGCAGCGCAAGCGCGAGGTGGAAAAACGGATCGTAGAAATCGACGGCATGGTCGCGGCACTGGAAGCCGAGCCACTGACCGAGCAGCGCGTCGCCGATGCGCTGGCGAACCTGGACACGGTGTGGGATGAACTCTTCCCCGCCGAGCAGGCGCGGATCGTTAGCCTGCTGATCGAGCGCGTGATCGTGAACGCTGACGACATGGAGGTCATTATGCGCACCGACGGATTCCGCTCCCTGGTGAGCGAACTCGACGACGCCCCCGCGCCCAACGAAGAAAGGAGCATCGCGCATGGATGAAAAAATCACCGTCCAACACGAAGGTGAGAGCATCCGCATCCGCATTCCCATGCAGTTCAAGAAACGCGGCGGGCGCAAGGAAATCATCATGCCCGAGGGCCTGCCCCAGAACCTGCCGGATCGAACCTCTTACCAAAAGCCGCTGGTCGCCGCTGTGGTTCGTGCTCACCAGTGGAAAGGCATTCTCGACGAGGGGCGCATCCCGTCAATCACTGCTCTCGCCAAACGTCTGAAGGTGGATCGCGCCTACGTCAGCCGCCAACTGCATCTGACGCTCCTCGCCCCCGACATCATCGAAGCTATCCTCTATGGCCGCGAACCGAGCGGTCTGTCGCTGGCCCGCCTCAACAAGGCGTTTCCGTTGGAATGGGAAGAGCAGCGTGTCGCATTAAAGTTCATCACCCGCTAATCGGGGAGTGCGCTTCCCCCGATTGGCGCTCCTTCTTCTTTCAGCATGTTGAGAAAAGCATTTCGCTCTTCTTGGCGACCTATTACAGCGATATTATCGTCCTTTTGAAATCGGAACTCAGCATCGGGATTTGGTGTTAGCTCTTTTCCCCGAATAACCCCAACCACGGAAACACCAAACTTTCGACGAATGCCGATCTCTCCAATCGAACGGTCTGCGATAGGACTGTTGGGCGTCACATTAATCCACGTCAGTTCAAATAGCGTCTCGGCGTTTTGAAACTGAGAAAGCACTCGATAGTCAGAGAAGTTCTCGTAGAGTGAAGCATAAAACTCTCGGCGGACCGCATCGGAATACTTGTGAACGTCGACGGGAGCAACATTCAACATCAGTAACGCTTGGCGGGTCATTTCCAAACCGGCTTCAAACTCTGGTTGCACGACTTCATGGACGCCGATCTCCCGCAGAATTTCCACTTGCTCGATATTTGAGGCTCTGGCAACGATTTTTAGTGAAGAACTGACCTTTCGAACTTGTTCTACAGTGGATCGGGAAACTACCAATCCTGGCACTGTGATTAAGACCAATTGAGCATGCCTAATTTCCGCAGCGTCAAGTACGACCGGTTGGCTCGCATCACCGTAAATGATCGGCAGGCCTTCTTGTTTCAACTTTTCCAAGCGACGATGATCCATCTCGACAATGACAAACGGGAGGTTGAGCCGTTTCAAAACCCGCGCAATATGGAGCCCTACTCGACCCGCCCCGGCGATGATGACATGATCTGTCAAACCGCCATCGGGGAGGTTTACGGTTTCGAGAGGCTCGGAGTTATGCCATTTTTTCTTTAGAGAATAGAGTCTGGCCGTTTGGCTGGAGACCAGCGGGGTCAAGATCATCGTCACGACCGCCGTGGACAGAACGAGTGAATAGAGTTCGTTGTCGATTGATTTTGTGGAAATACCCAGCCGTGCGAGAACGAATGAAAACTCGCCGATTTGAAACAACCCCAGACCAGCAGCGAGGGGGACAATGTTTCCGTAGCCGAACAACCGTGTGATCACTGCGAAAATGATACCTTTTCCCAGCGAAACGAACAGAACAAGAATTAGCACCATCGATAGGTTGTTGAACAGAAAAGCGGGATTCAACAGCATGCCGACTGAAGTGAAAAAAAGCAGTCCGAAAAGATCCCGGACGGGAATGATGTCGCTGAGAGCCTGATGGCCGAAATCGGATTCGCTGAGGACCATGCCCGCCACAAATGCGCCGAAAGCGAATGATAATCCGATCCGATAGGTCGCGTATCCAACGCCGAGTCCAATCGCTGTAATCGCCAATAGAAAAAGCTCTCTCGAGTTCCACCCTGCTATCAGTCGCATCACCCAGGGCAGAATCCTTGTTCCAAGTAGAACCATCAACACGATAAAAAGTGCGGCTTTCGCGGCATCGATGGCCAGCAACCAAAAGCCGATGGAAGGCTGATTCAATTGCGGGAGCACGATCATCATGGGGACAATCGCCAAATCCTGCACGATGAGCATTCCTATCATAACCCGGCTGGACAGCGTGCCCATCCATCCCTGGTTCATCAACGTCCGCAGAAGCACCATTGTGCTTGAAAGCGAGAGCATCGCTCCCAGCCAGATGCTTTCCCCGTGGTCCAGATCGAAAAACGATCCGATCAAGTATCCGTAGCCGATAACGAGCGCAATCTGGATCGGAGTGCCAAGCAACGCCACGCGCCAAACGGGTTTGAGTTCCTTGAACGAAAACTCGAGACCCAACGCGAAAAGCAGGAGCGCCACCCCGATTTCGGCCAGCATCTCTATCTGGTGGACATCCGAAACGGTCACTCCGCCTGTATAGGGGCCGATCGCGATGCCGGCGAGGATGTACCCCAGGATCAACGGCTGTCGCAGCTTTTGCGCGATCAAGCCTCCGATGAGTGCCGCAATAATAATAACTATAAAATCTGTCGCGATGCCCATTAATCCGGTCCTTGCCTCCTTAATGTGGATTTCATCTCGGTGTTCAACCAGTCACCGACTTCAAAACACTCTAATTGATTTGACATTTCCGCTGCCCTGTCAATAGAATTCCCTGAAAAACTCGGTAAGAAGGAAGCCCAATCTTGGGACAGTTTAAGGAGCGAAGATGAAATTGCTCAACACGATTCAATTGAAATGGTTAAATCTGTTTTTTCTGATTCTGTTCGGATTCGCCTGCTCCTGCTCCAATCCTCCAAGGCCCTCTAACGCAACCGCTATCGACCGTGCGGGCGGCAAAAAACTGAGCCAGGAAGAAATGCGCGGCTTGTCGCGAGCGGTCGGCCAGACTGTATATGTGCCAGTCTACTCACATATTTACCACAGGGAGGACATGGAGTTTGACCTCACTACAACTTTGAGTATTCGAAACACGGATTTCAACAATTCGATTGTTATTTACACCGTAAAATATTTCGACACGACCGGGAAGCTTGTTCGCGACTATGCGGACACACCGCTCATCCTTCCCGCGATGGCCACCCTTGACTACATCGTGGGAGAAAGAGACCGAACCGGCGGTTCTGGTGCAAATTTCATCGTGGAATGGTTTGCAGAAAAAGATGTCTCTGAGCCGATTATTGAGTCTGTCATGATTGGAACAAGCGGTCAGCAGGGCATTTCCTTTCTGAGTGTTGGCAAGGTCATTAAATGATTACCTCTGTATCTTGGAACTGAAACGCATAGTTACCGCGTGAGAGTCGAACTGCATCAAAAACGCAACACTCTAAGTGCTTGAAAAATAAGCACTCCCATCTTGTTGACGAGTTGGTCGAAGTCAACAAGATTCAGAGAGGGAGAGAGAAAATTGGCTGTTTTGGGGGCAAATGTGGGGTTTTCGGGGGTCAACTCGTCACGAGGCTGCCGACCACGCCAGGACACCAGCAGAGCCGAAAGGCGCGATAAACAAAAGGAAAAACGAAAGGCCGGTCCAGTAAAGGAGTCGGCCGTTTCTGCTCAGAGAGCGGTTAGAAAATAGGTCGTGGTGGAGGCGGCGGGAGTCGAACCCGCGTCCGAAGGGCTTTGGAGAGGCCGTCTACGAGCGTAGTTCGTGTTTGAGTTTTAAGGTCGGACGTTCCCACGAACAGGGACGGCGCGACCCGATTCCGTTTTGCATTCGCCTGGCGGCGCCCGGACAAGCTCCGCTTCGACTAGTCGACTGTGTGACGCCCCGACCCCGATCCGCCGACGAAACCGGGCGGGACGGGCTACGCTATATTAGGCAGCCAGGGCATAGTTGTCGTTGGCAACTATAAGGTTCCGGATTTTTACGAGGCCCCGGACCTCGGCGCGCAAGCACGCTCCGCATTTTCCCCCCGTCGAAACCGTATCGCCCCCATGTCAAAGATCGTCTTTCTTTTTAAAAATAACCTTCTCGCCTCCTTCGTGCAAGGGTCAAAGGAAGGACGGATGATAGTCGATGCGCACGGCGATGGCAACACGGCGCGCCGGCGACGCGAACCAGGGATGGGTCGCCGTTTTCGACGACCCGATCCCGGAACCGAATCAGTCTGTTTTTTGTTGATCGATCTTTTAGGGACGAACACAACGCAAGTAGTTGTTGTAGTCGGTTTCGTTGTGACCGACTTGGCCATAGTTGAAGTCGACGCACCACGCGGCGTCGGCGTAATCCGACACCTCGGTGGTCGACCAATACCGCCCCGGCGCCCCGGCAAGTTCAGGAGGCCAATAGGCTCCACCGGTTCCGGGACCGCCCCAAACATCACAACCGATACACGGATCGTTCATACACGCCAGTTCCACACATCCATCCGTCACGTTGCAGGCGCCACCGGTTATGGTTCCTGCGCAATCGCGAATCAATGAACGCAATTCGTTTATGGTGGGCAAACGCCAACCGCCACCGTCCAAGGTCAAGTTTTGGCAGTATTCTTCCGCGCCGGCCAAATTCCGGTAATCGTTCAAGGGCGTTACCTCCCACGTCAAACCGGAAGCGGCGTCCGTCCAGGTATCGCCCGACACAGTGTCGTCATCGTCGTCATCGTCAGTCGTGTCGTCATCGGCGGCATCGTCATCGGCGGCATCGTCATCGTCGTCATCGTCATCGGCGGCATCGTTGTCGTCGTTATCGTCGTCGTCGTTATCGTCGTTGTTGTCATCGTCATCGTCGTCATCATCCACACAGGAAAATGAAAACAAAAACAAGCCAACAAGAAAAAATAAGGCGCCAATGGCAATAATTGACTTCATTTCGATCTCCTTAAGATATTAAGTTAGGTAACAATTCCAACAATTCAAAAAAAAGTCAAGAATAACTCGTAAATGAATTTTCATAACAAACACGGATTATAATGATCTGTTTCCGGTTTTCGAAAACAATGAGCCCCGTTTCCGATCTCTCCCGGCACTTAATCAAGCGTGGTCATTATTCGTTACATTCCCGGCGAACACCGGGCGAAACAGGCGGCTGCGCACCAGGCGCGCGGGGATGAACTTCCACACGGTCTTCGTGCGGCCGGCGAGCGCGTCGTGCAGCAGCAACAAGGGGATTAGGACAAGAACGGTGTAGGGCAAATAACTCATCATGCCGATATCGGGCGCCCAAACGCGCCAAGGTCCGCCCAACCGGTAATGCGTGAAGGCCCAATTACTCAGCAGATCGTAAAACGCCAGACTCTCGACCACGGCGAACACGAGCAGGTACCATAGAATGTCTTGCAGTCGACCGCCGTGAACGACGCGACCGGGCGTGAAAAAGACGATCAGGAAGCGCGCCGGGAAATACGCGAACAGCGCCAGGATCGTCACCTGGAACGGATCGTCGAAGATCACGCCGACAACGAACACCGCGGGCAAGGCGAGCGCGCCTATCCAGGTCAACGAGAGGATGCGGCGCAACAGAAAGAAAACGGCGAAGATCAGCAGCAGGAAGACTATCAGCAGCGCATTCACCAGCGAACTGCGCGCGACCGACTCGGTGGTCACGACGTTGGCGTAAACGGGCACGGCGCTCAGAGCGAGCGCCCAGCCGCTCAAGGCGATGATGCGAAATAGCTTCATGCCCCACCCGTCCGGTTCATACCGATTATTTTACGCTATTAACGGGCGCGGCAAGCGGAAAATATTCCGCCGAAGCTTTTTCATCGCCTTTCGCGCGCCGTCGGAACGCGTTGTCCACACCTAGTCGGTATTGTAGACCCTGACATTGTCGATCATGTAATCGGCGAGCGAGAACGAATCATCCCAGTACTCGAACATGATGCCGGTAACGTGATCGAACGTGCCCGTGTAGGTGCCGATGCATGCGGTGGCATGATGGTCCACCTGCAATTCGATACGACTGTTTGTCGGATTGAAGATTTGCGTGATCGTATACCAATTTCCCAGGCTGATTTCCTCGCACTTGGTGGCGCCGATGTAAATTCCGTCCGCCTCGACGCCAACGATGTAAAAAAGCGTATTGCCGTCGATCAGCGTCATCCAGATATTGCCCCCGGCGTCGGTAACATTGATGTCATATTCAAAGGCAAACTTGGTTTCCAGCTCCGGGGCTTCGCCGAAATCCACGTACATCTGAAAAATCTGATCGTAGATCGTATCGTCGTAATCTTCGATCTTGACGGCGTTGTCGCCCTTCCATTTTTCACTCAAGGCAACCACCTCGGCGCTGATGCCTTCAATTTCGAATGCATTCCAGGGTTCGGGAATCGCTCCCGGCGAATAGCTATCGAAATCGTCCGAAAAAAACACCGTGGCGTCGTCATCGCCGGTATCGTCGTCGCCGGTATCATCGTCAACATCGTCATCGCCGGTATCGTCGTCGCCGGTATCATCGTCAACATCGTCATCGCCGGTATCGTCATCGTCAGCATCATCGTCATCGTCAAAGAAGTCGTCATCATCGTTGTCGTCGTCATCGTCGTCATCGTCGTCATCGTCGTCACAAGCGACCACGATCAGCGCGAGAGAAACCATGAAAACAAAAAGCGGCAACAATCTAAAAACCTTCATTTCACCCTCCCTTACTTGTTTTCCCTCCATTCCGGATCGATTGCCCGATTCATCATACAATAATCGACCCGCTGCCTACTCCAATGTTTTTCAAAGGGCTACTTTTCAGCGCACGCAGCGGGCGAGATTCGTGTCGGAGGTCGTCAAGCTGTGGATCCCGGCCTTTTTGAAATAGAGCATCCAGGCGCTCTTGCCGCCATCCAAAATGATCGAGCTCCAGTACGCTTCGCACGCGCCGGCAAACGGATCGGGCCAATAGCAACCGTCGGCGCCCGGGCCCATGTGCAAATCGCAACCGGTGCAGATGGAGTCCCAGCAATCCCAATTGGTGCATTCGTCGTCGGTCGGGCAGTCGCCGCCGGGCATGGTCACCGGGCAGCCGCGAACGACCGAACGCAGTTCGTCGAGGGTGGGCATCCGCCAGTCGTCGTGGCCGGCGAGCGTAAGGGCCTCGCAATGGGCGACCGCGTCGTTCCAGGTCATTACGTTTTCGTCCGGCACGAGTTGCCACATGAGGCCGGTGGCGCCATCGGAGGCGGTGCCGTCGCCGTTGTCGACGAATGCGTCGTCGTCATCGTCGTCGGTCGTATCGTCGTCATCATCGTCGTCATCATCGTCGTCAATGTCGTCGTCATCATCGTCGTCATCATCGTCGTCAATGTCGTCGTCATCATCGTCGTCATCGTCGACGCTGTCGTCGTCATCGTCATTGTCGTCGTTGTCGTCGTCATCATCGTCGCAGGCGTTGCCCAGCAGCAGCGCGAAACTCAGCAAAAAAAGCAACATGGTGAGCCAGGCGGTTTTGGAAATCGTCATCGTTTTCACCTTTCCTCGGATCGTTTTGCATCGGGCAACACGCCCTCTTGGTCGGCTATTTTAGCGACGTACGTGCGGAAACTCAACAATAGCGGGCCGCGCGAAGTTCGCCCATCTTTCGTTGACAGGGCGGCGGGCGGATGCTTCAATCGCCCGGCAAGTCAAGCAAGGAGAGACCGATGCGACGGGCGACAATCGCGGCGATATTGATTTTTCTGTTGGCCGGCATGGCGTGGGCGGCGGCGCAAACGGGCGAAGTCGTGCACGGCGCGCCCTACCCGCTGGACGCCTATTTGCAGATCCGGCAGGCGTACGACGCGCGGTGGCTCGCCGACAGCGAGTCGCTGGTGTACCTGACCAACATCACCGGCACCAACCAGGTGTGGAAAATCGCGCGCGAGGGCGGCTACCCGACGCAACTGACCTTCTTTGACGACGCGGTCGATTACGCGATTCCCTCGCCGACCGACGAGAATTTCATTCTGTTGGGCAAGGCCGCGGGCGGCGACGAGCGCCGGCAACTGTTTGCGATGGACGCGCACGGGCATCGCATCGAGCAGATCACCGGGCCCGACGAGTTCATCTTCGATCTGGGCGCCTGGTCGCGCGACGGCAAGACGATCGCCTACTCGTCCAACCGGCGCAACACGGCTTTCTTCGACGTCTACGTGATGGACCTGGCCACGCGCGAGTCGCGGTTGGTCATGCAAAAAGACGCGTACCTCGAAGCGTTGGCGTTTTCGCCCAGCGGCGAGAAGCTGGTGATTTCCGAGGTGGAGTCGAATTTCAACAACAACCTGTATCTGGTGGATTTGCTCACGCCGGATACCGCGCCGGAGTTGCTCACGCCGCACGCGGGTTGGGCGACGTACTCGCACGTGCGCTGGCCGGTCGGTCCGAAGTCGGCCGAGGGATTCTACCTGGTCGGCAACCTGGGTTCGGATTTCGCCAAGCAGGCGTTTTATGACGTGCGGCAGATGAAACTGAACTACCTGGACGCGGGCCGGTGGGACACGTCGCTGCTTACCTTTTCGCGCACCGGCACGCACATGATGTACGCGTTGAACATGCACGGCTTCACCAAGATGGTCGTGGCGAAAATCAACAAGCGCAACCTGATGGACCTGCTGCCGCCGCCGCAACTGCCCGAGGGCGTGGTGCGCAACGCGCACTTCTCGACGCGCGGCGATTTCCTGGCGCTGACCTACTCGAACGCGACGAGCCCGGCGGACATCTACGTGGTGGAAACGAAAACGGGCCAGACGCGCCGCCTGACGCTTTCCAGCACCGGCGGCGTGCCGGTCGAAAGTTTCGTCGCGCCGCGGCTGGTCACCTACCCGACGCAGGACAATCTGGTCGTGCCCGCCTTCGTGTATCTGCCGAAAAACCTCGCCGCCGGCGAGAAGGCCCCGTGCATCATGTACCTGCACGGCGGGCCCGAGGGACAGGAGACGCCGGACTTCAGCTATCTGTTCCAGTACTTCCTCAATCGCGGTTATGCGATCTTCGCGCCGAACGTGCGCGGCTCGGCGGGCTACGGCAAGCAATACCTGGCGCTGGACGACGTCGGCAAACGGATGGACAGCGTGCGCGACATGGCCGACGCGGTCGCGTTCATCGCCAAGAACCTGCCGCAAATCGACGCGCGGCGCATCGCGTTGCTGGGCGGCAGCTACGGCGGTTTCATGGTGCTGGCCGGCCTGACCGAATACCCCGACCTGTTCGCGGCGGGCGTGTGCGTGGTGGGCATCGCCAACTTCGAGACGTTCCTGGAGAAAACCGGTCCCTGGCGGCGCAAGATCCGCGAGGCCGAATACGGCAGCCTGGACGCCGACCGCGAACTGCTGCGCCGTATCAGCCCGCTGCACAAGATCGAGCGCATCAAGGCGCCGCTAATGCTCATCCACGGCAAGAACGATCCGCGGGTGCCGCTGCACGAAGCCGAGCAGGTGGCCGAGGCGATGCGGGCGCGCAATTTGCCGGTCGAACTGCTGGTCTACGCCGACGAGGGGCACGGGCTGCGCAAGCTGAAGAACAAGCGCGACGCGTATCCGCGCATGGCCGCGTTTCTCGACAAGCACCTCGCCTCGCAATGAAAATAGATTGACAAACTAACAAACGTCTCTCACCATGGGCCGATCAAGTGTGCAGCGTAATATCTGATATCAATAACACTAGCGGGAGGTTTGTTTATGATCTGGCGTACGCTTGCGGTTTTGACTCTTGTTTTGGTGACGGCGTTTGTTGTGGTTTCCTCATGTGATGACGACGACGATGATGACAACGACGACGGCGGCGAAAACTGCCATGACAATTGCGAGTGCGAGTACGACAACATCTGCCTGGTCGGTTGCGAAATCTGGGCCGGCGGTGAAGCGATCCTGCGGCTGGGCTGCACCGAGGATTGTAACTCGTTGTACAGCAGTTGTTTGTCGGAGTGCGATGCAGACGGTGCGAACAGTTGGGACGGCGTCGGGCCGTTTTCCGGTGGCGGTGTTGACTGGAATGAAATCATCGACGAGTCCGGCTGCAACGGCGGCGGAGATGACGACGACGACGATGACGACGATGACGCTGCCGACGACGACTTTGCGGACGATGACGACGACGCCACACCGTGATGACGATTATTCGGATGACGATTGTATATAATTAATCATTCGTGAAGTTTGGCCGTCGCAGTGGATCGCTGCGGCGGTTTTTGTTTTTTGCCCACTTGATTGACAAGCCGCGCGCATTCTCCATAATGGCTCAAGTTGCAGGAGGTTCTTGATGCGTCGCACAGGATTTATTCGTCATCCGATTTACCTCGAACATGTGATCGACGTCTACCACCCGGAAAGTCCGCAGCGGTTGGAAGCGATCTATGCGATGGTTGACGGCGAAATGGCCGATCGGTTGGTTACGGTGGAACCTCGCGAAGCGAGCCACGAAGAAATCGGTTGGATTCATTCCAAAAGTTACATGAACATGGTGGCCGAAACCGAGGGCCGTAGCGTGCGCTTGGATCCGGACACGGCGACCAGCCCGGCCAGTTACCGGGCGGCGCTGATGAGCGCCGGCGGGCTGCTGGCGGCGGTCGACGCCGTGTTCGAGGACCGGGTGGACAACGCGTTCGCCGCGATCCGTCCGCCGGGACACCACGCCGAGGCCAATCGCGCGGCGGGGTTCTGCATTTTCAACAACGTGGCCATCGCCGCCGAATACGCGATCCGCAAATACGGCCTGGAGCGCGTTCTGATTTTCGATTGGGACCTGCACCACGGCAACGGCACGCAACATTCCTTCGAATCGACCGGCAAGGTGCTCTACGTCTCGACGCACCAGTATCCGTATTATCCGGGCACCGGCGCCTTCCACGAAGTGGGCCGCGGCGCGGGCGAAGGCTATACGGTGAACATGCCGATGCAGACCGGCTTCGGCACCGGCGACTTCCTACGGTTGATCGAGGAAGTGGTCAAGCCGATCACGCTGTCTTACAAGCCGCAGTTGATTCTGGTCAGCGCCGGCTTCGACACCTACGAGGGCGACCCGCTGGGCGGGATGAACGTCTCGGCCACCGGCTACGGCGCGATGACCGACCGCATGCTGCGCCTGGCCGACGAATGCTGCGACGGCAAGCTGATCATGACCCTCGAGGGCGGCTATCACATCAACGGCCTGCGCCAGAGCGTGCGCCGCACGTTGGAGGTGATGATCGAAGGCGAGGCCGATCCGACCTGGCTGGAAGCCGAAGTGCTCAACCCGCGCGGCGTGGACGTGATCATCGGCAACGTGCGCGAAATGCACCTCGACTATTGGCCGGAGTTGGCCGAGAACGATTGACCATGCCCTGGCGGGAACTGCCGCACACCGCCGATTTACGCCTCGAAATCGTCGCTCCCGATTGGCCCGCCCTGTTGGGCGAGGCGGCCGACGCGTTTGCCCATTACCTGGGCGAGCCCGACCGGCGCGGGGCGACCAAGATGCGGCAGATCGAAGTCGCCGGCGCGGATCGCGAAGAGGTGCTCGTGCGTTGGCTCAGCGAACTGCTGGTGATCAACGAACTCGAGCATCTGCGCCCGGCGCGCGTCGACGTCCAGCAGGCCGACGACACCAGCCTGCGCGCGCTGACCTACCTGCAACCGGCAACCGGCGGCGGGCACGTCAAGGCGGTCACCTACCACGGCCTGGCGGTGGAAATGACCGACCGCGGCTTGCTTGTGCGCATCGTTTTCGATACCTAACGTCTATGCAGTTGATTGTCGAACATCTCGGGAAAAACTTCGCGGCGCCCGGCGGCCTGTTCGCGCGCGGTGGCGAGCCCGTGGTCGCGCTGGCGGACGTGAGCTTCGCCCTCGCCCGCCACGGACGACTGGGCGTGGTCGGCGAATCGGGCTGCGGCAAGACGACCCTCGGGCGGCTCATCTGCGGCTTGTACGCGCCCGACGCGGGCCGCGTGCTGTTCGAGGAAGCCGACGTGCACCAGGCGCGCGGCGAACAGGCCAAACGGCTGCGCGCGGCGATTCAGATGATCTGGCAGGACAACGCGGGCGCGCTCGATCCGCGCCTGACCGTGGGGCGCTCGGTGCGCGAACCGTTGCTGGTGCACGGCTGGACGCGCACGGCCGCCGAGGCCGACGAAAAGGCCGCGCGGCAGCTCGAACGCGTCGGGCTGGATCGTTCGCTGTTCGAGCGCAAGCCGCACGAATTGTCCGGCGGTCAGCGGCAACGGGTGGGCATCGCCCGCGCGCTGGTCATGCAGCCGGCGCTGGTCGTCGCCGATGAGCCGGTGGCCAGCCTCGACGTTTCGGTGCAAACGCAGATTCTCGACCTGCTGGGCGATCTGGTCGCCGAGGGCGAGTTGTCGCTGCTGTTCATTTCGCACGATATCCGCGTCGTGCGCGCCATGACCGACCGCTGCCTGGTGCTCTATCGCGGGCGGATGGTCGAGCTGGGGCCGACCGCCGAGGTCACGCGCGAGCCGGCGCATCCGTACACCGTCGCGCTGATGAAGGCCGTGCCCGCGTTGCACCCCGATCAACGCAAGCTGGGCACGCACACCGCCCCGGCGGAATCGGTCGCGCCCAGCGCGGGCTGTCCCTACGCGCCGCGCTGCGACCGCCTCAAGGAAATCTGCCGCCGCGAAAAACCCCCGCTGGTCGAAGTCGCCCCCGGTCACTTCGTCGCCTGCTTCCTGCAGCACCAGGAATAACCAGGAATAATCCCTGGACCTATGATTCATTCATTGTGTGAAGCTGTATCCAACGCTGACGCGCATTGGACGAGGGTGTTTTGTGTGCCACACTTTTGGCGAAGCCAAAGGTGTGCTGCGTATATTGTCATTTATTGTCATTCCGCCGAGGGAGCGCCTTAGCGCGACGAAGAATCTACGTACACATACGAGAGATCCTTCACTTCGTTCAGGATGATTCCGTTGTGTGCCACACTCCCTGGCCGGGGCAACCACGGGGAGTTGCCCCTACAAATAACCCTTGAACTAAAAATCCTTGACGATATTCGCGATGGGCAGACGCTGCGTGCCGACGACGAGGTACAGTTGTTCCTCGCTCGCCGCGCCGATCAGGCCAGCGGGCACCGACGTGCGGGCGATGCTGAAATAGGCGTGTTTGGCGTCTTCGCTCGTTTTGGGCAGCACGACGTATTCGCCGCCGGCTTGCAGTGCGACCTGCGGTTCGGTGATCGGCTTGCGGCAGGCGAAGGGTTCGCCGCGTTTTTCCCGCTTGGAGGTTTTGGTTTTGAGCACGAAGACCTTGAGCCACATTTTCTTCTTTTTGACGATCGTGTGGTTGGTGGTGACGCACTCGCCCTCGCGGAAGACGCTCAGCGTCAGTTGGTCGGCGGGGTATTCGACCTCGTAGTTGACCTGCTCGTTCTCGATTTGCGTGGTGTACCAATCGTTGAGCACGCCCGTCTGCCAAGTGATGCAGCCGGTGAAAATCGCCAACAGCGCCAGGGACGCCGCGATGGTCAGGGATTTGGTCAGGCGCATAAACACTCCTTTGCCGGCGAAACGCCGCGATGGATTTGCCCAGGGATTAGCAAAAAGCGGGGAATTGCGCAACGGTCCCGGCGCGGGGACTTTTCCGGCCGGTCGACGAATCGCGCATCGTGATACTTGACACCGGCAAATGTGGATTGCTATGTTGCAAGAGTTCAGGAGAAGAGCATTTTTTTGTATCTGGGGAGGGTCAGGCGCTCGTGAAGTGTAAAGCCAAAACCAAGGCGGGGAACCCCTGCCAGGCCAACGCCGCGGCCGGTTCCGATTTTTGCATCACCCACACCAAGATCTACGGCCGGAAAGCGCCGGAAGAGCATTCGATCGAGGAGGACGTTCAGGTCGACTCGATGGCCGAAATGCCCGCCGCGCCGCCCCATGCGGCCGAGGCGATCGCCCACAAGCATGAACCACAGAAAGCGGCTTCTACGCAGGAAGCTCCGAAATATGTAAAGGAAACCCCAATTGCTGAGTCTCCGGTGAGGGAGAAGGAGGATACGCGTATGGACGAAAAGAAAAACGTTGGCTTCGTTCCCGGCCTCGCGTTGTTGTTGGCGATCCTGGCGCTGGTGTTGATTGCGATCAATGCGGTGAATCCGACGCCGACCATGGAAGTGTTGGAAAAATCGATGGACACCAAGATCGAAGCGCAGGCCAATTCCCTGCTGATGATGGTGAAAAACGGCGACGTGATCGGCAACAAAATCGCCGACCAGATGCTCGTGCGCGACCTGGACAACCTGAGCAGCTCGCTGGCCAATTACAGCAACAAAGCCGACAAAGGCCTCAAGGCCGACCTCGAAGCGCTGCAGGTTTCCGTGGAAGCGTTGAAGGCCAAGATCATGAAGCACGGCACGGTGGTCGATCCCGCGCCGGCCAAGGTGGAAGAAGCGGCCCCGGCCCCGGCGGAAGCCGCACCGGCCAAATAAGCCTCGTTTCTCAGACGATTCGTGAATCAGGGGTCGGAGTTCGCGCTCCGACCCTTTATATTTTAACGACGCGGCTTTCTTGACGGCGGCCGCATCGCTTCTTTATAAAGGACGGACCTTTCGGGGGAGCGAACGCATGCACACAGTCATCATCGGCGCGGGGGCGATGGGCAGCCTGATCGGCTACCTGCTGTTTCGCGCCGGCGCCCAGGTGGATCTGATCGAGCGCGATCCGGCGATCGTGCGCGCGATCAACGCCGAGGGGCTGCGCGTGGAGGGCGTCAGCGGCGGGCACATCGTGCCGTTGCGCACCCGCGCCGAAGCGCCGGAGGGCGCCGCGGCGGACATGATCTTTCTACTGGTCAAGGCGCAGGACACGGCGGCGGCGATCGAGACGATCCGGCCGTTGGTGTCTTCGCGCACGGTGGTGGTGACGTGGCAAAACGGCGTGGGCAGCGAGCGCCTGCTGGGCGAAGCGCTGGGCCGCGAACGGGTCATCGCCGGGGTGACCAACCTCGGAGCGTCGCTGCTGGCGCCGGGCCACGTACTGCACACCAGTTGGGGCGACACGACGCTCGCGGCGCTGGAGCCGGCCGCGCACGATCGGGCCGAGTCGGTCGCGTCGTTCCTCACGCGGCACGGGCTGAAGACGACCGTCACCGCCGACGCGGCGAGCATGTTGTGGGGCAAGGTGATCATCAACGTGGGCGTGAGCGCGATCACCACGCTGGCGCGCGTGCGCAACGGGCGGCTGCTGGACGTGCCCGCGGCCAAGGATTTGATGCACGCGGCCGTCAAGGAAGCGCAGGGCGTGCTGGAAGCCGCGCAGATCAAGCTGCCGTATCGCAATCCGCTGACGCAGATCGAGCAGTCGCTCGGGCGCACGGCCGACAGCCTGTCGGCCACGCTGCAGGACCATTACCGCGGACGGCCGACGGAGATCGATTTCATCAACGGCGCGGTGGTCCGGCTGGCCGAGGAGTTGTCGCTGGACGCGCCGATCAACCGCACGTTGACCCTGCTGGTCAAGACGGCCGAGAGCGCAAACTAGCCTACATCAGATTCCAGAAGACGAGCGCGTACTGCACCAACGCCGTGCCGGCAAGGAAAACGCACAGCGGCAGACGGTAGGACTTTTCCCCTTCGACCAACGCCAGTCCCGGCGCGGCCAGCAAGAGCCACGCGCCCAGAACGTGCGAATAGTACCGGCCCCAGAAGGGTCCGCGCACCGCGACGATCGAGCCGAAGAACAAGAGGATGTACAGCGCGAAGGCCAGGTACGGCGGGCGAAGCCGGTCGCGGTTGAGCGCGACCAGCGGCAGCGTCGGCGCGAGCAGCAGGACCGTCGCGTAGACGAAACGTTTGAGCGAGAAATCCAGGATGTTCCAGCCGGTGCCCATCAGCTCGACCTGCGTCTGGAAATTGCGGCCCACCTCGAGCCGGTAAATGTAAAACGCGAACAGCGCCGCCGGCACGACCGCCGTGGCCAGTGCGACGGTCGCGAGGTGTTTCGCCTCCCACTTGCGCGCCCGCCACGACTCGACAAGCTCGACCAACGTGGGCACGGCCATCAGCGGGAAGAGCGTCGTTTTCTGAAACACGCCCAACACGATGGCCACGACCATCGCCATCAGGCGATCGGAGGACCGCGTTTCGCGCCAGCTCAACCAGAGGTGGAAAAACAGCAGCACGAAAAACCCGTTGATCGCGTCGAGTTGAATGAACAGGCAGTTGCGGGCCGTCGCGCCGTGGGCGAGAAAGAGCACGCCCAACGGCCAGAAGATCGTCGCCGGGGAAACGCGGCGCACGATCGCGCGCAGCAACCACAGCGAACCGGCGGTCGCCGCGAGGTTGAGCGCCATAAGCACCGCCGCCGCGTTGTGCACGATAAACATGCCCACGGCGACCAGCGCGGGCGTGAGCGGGCTGGGCGCGTGCGGGTATTCGCCGATGAACCGCCACAGCGCGGGCAGCACGGCCGGATCGTTGCTGGTCAGCGCGAGGTGCACAATCTCGCCGAAGCGCGCGTAGTCGTCCCACAAGGGCCGTCCCCAGGCGAGCCAATAGCGATGCGACAACCAGCCGTCGAACGCCAGCAGGGCGACAAACAAAATCGTTTCCACCGCCACCGGCACCCGCCACCACGCGCCGGCGAACACGCCTTTGCGCGCGGCCAGCCACAACGCGCCGGCGAGCGCGAACAAGACGAGCGCGCCGAGCAACAGCAAGTCGGGCAGTTTGTGCAGCAGGTAATGGTAGTGATTCAAAATGATCGCGTGCGGGTACGGCACGTCGAAGCGGGCGACGAACCAGTCGGGCCATTGCCGCCACAACAGCCCGAGCAGCGCCACGAGAAATCCCGCGCCGGCGCAGCAAAGGGCCTGGCGGCGTTGGCGGACGCGGCAATCGACCGGGATAACTTCGGGCTCCATGGCCTGCTTTCGTTGCGGTTGAATTATCCGGACTATCGCACAGGCGCGAACGGGGTTCAAACGGTTCAGGAAACGACGATGGGCGCTTTGGCTTTGCGGTCCTTTTCCTTTTTCTCCGCTTCGGCTTTCGCCTGGATCTCGTAGGGGCAGCCGCCGGGCGGCGGGCCGGTGGGTGCGGTGTCGGGGGCCTGCGGCACGAACTGCACGTTGCCCATGGACTTGAGTTCGTTCATCATCTCGGTCTGCGTGCGTTCGACGTTGACGCCGAAACCGCTGGGCACCTTGCGCAGCTTCTTGCCGCCGCATTTTTGGCAGCGGCGCTTTTTGCCGAACAGCCGCGGGCGCTCGTACATCTTTTCCAGGAAGCCGGAAACGTGCCCGCAGGAGGCGCATTCGTACTCGTAAATCGGCATTGTTTTCTCCGGCGGCCTTGCGTAGACTCACGTCTCCGGAGGCCGCATGTTCATCGAGTGTTTACGTCACAAATCGAAAATCCAACGCAATGTCTGGTGGTGCATCGAGCGCTGCCCGAAGAAGTGCGAGAACTTCTACGCGATCCCGCCCAAGAAAATCGCCAAGCTGCTGGCCACGCAACCCGAACGCGGGCGCGGTCATCAACTGGAGATGTTCAAGCAACCCAAGCCGAAACGCCGCCGGGACAAGAAGAGTTAATTCTCGAACGGCTCGCCGCATTCCGGGCAGACGTCCGCGTCGGGCGGCACGGCGGCCCCGCAACTGTCGCAGAAGAATTCCTCGTTCGCCTGCTCCTCCAGTTCCTCTTCCGATTGCGGCGCGAGCACCGAGGCGACGATCTCCTGCGCCTGGGTCAGGAAGCGTTTGGGCACGCTGATCTTCGAATCGTGCGGCGCGTACATTTGCACGGTGCCCAGGGCGTCGCCGGACAGCACGTAGGGAATCCCCACCGCTTCCAACTCGGCGACGATCAAGCGCGTGTTGATTTCGCCCTGCGCTTCGGTCAGCGTTTCGTACTCGTAATCCGGATGCTCGGGATCCTCGTTCAGATGCTCGACCAGCGCCACTTCGCAGTCCGGGCACACGGCGATCCCGTTGACAAACTCGGCTCGACATTGCGGACAAAAGGGCATAGCGCCTCCTTATGGTGATTTTCAATTTTCATTGTACACGATTTTCGCCGCTTGCCGACTGGAAAAGCAATGGAAATTCAGCCGACTGGCGGGTAAAAAAATCCCGCCGGGGGAAGCGGGGTCGAGGGGTATTGGTGGTTGGTGAGGTGGTGGCTTTAGCGCGCCCCACGGATGGGCCGCCGTTTTCGGCAACGTCATGTCGCCGAAAATGAAGGGAGACGAAAAGCGCGGTTTTCGTCGACCGTCAGCCGAGAAAATCACGGATGACTTTATCGGCAATGAGAAAGCCGGCGACGTCCAGGTCGCCGGCCGTTATATGGAATGAGCGGTCCTTAGTGGTACTTGACTTCGATCGTGCGCGCTTTGGACTGCTCGCTTTTGGGGAGCGTGACCTTGAGAACGCCCTTTTCCATCGTGGCTTCGATCTTGTCGACATCGACCGTGTTCGGGAGCGTGAACGAGCGCGAGAAGCTGCCGTACATCTGCTCGACGCGGCTGTACTTGTCCTTGGTTTCGCTGTTTTCCAGGTGACGCTCGCCGGAGATCGTCAGCACGTTGTTTTCCACGTTGACGGTGATGTCGCTCTGCGCCAGGCCCGGCAGCGCGGCGGTGATGACGAAGTTCTCGTCGGCCTCATAGATATCGACCGCCGGCGTCCAGCAGGTGTCGATGTTTTCGTTCTCCGCGCCGTAGAGCGTGTTGAAGAAACGATCCATTTCGCGATAGGGATTCCATCTGATCAGTGCCATGGTCCATCCTCCTTATAGTTCATCGAGGTTGTTTCTTTTGTTTGCGCGGGCCGCGAAGTTCGGCGCCGGGGATGCCCACGAGACGCGAACCGGAATCAGAACTCGAGCCTTCTTTCGTTGGGTTGTGAAGTTTGTCGGCGTCGCGTTCATCGTTGACATCCCCTTTGCCTTTGGGCAGTCCGTCTTATTTACGTCCAAACAATAAGAACGCCCCCCGGGGCGGTCAAGGGCCGTTTGACATTTTTTTCGCATTTAATTAACTTTGATAACGTCATCAAAGTAGGGGGCGCCGATGACCGAGGAGAAACGCCATCCGGTGCGCAGCGGGCGACGGAGCGGACGCCGCGAGGTCGACCGGACCGTCGACGCGGCGGTCGCCTGGCTCGCCGAACGCAAGGAGTCGATGGAAGAGGAACTCACCTTGCGCGCCAAGGAAATCGGCGACTACTTGATCGAGCACTTCTTCGACAACGACATCGGCGAAGTTGCCTCGCAGAATCCCACGAAAAACATGTCGTTTCGCCGCCTGTGCGAACGCGCCGACCTGCCCTTCCCCGAAACGGCGCTACGTCGTTTTCTGCACGTGGCGATCAACTTCCGCCTGTTGCCGGTCGGCAAGGCGAAGCTGCTGCCGCCCTCGCACCACAGCGTGTTGTACCAGGTGGCCGACCCGGGCGAGCGGCGCAAGATCGGCATCGAGGCGGCGGACCGCGAATTGTCCGTACGCAAATTGCGGGAAATAGTTAAAGGTAAGGGACGGCGACGGCCCGGCGCCGGGCGCAAGCGGGAAACGAATTTCTATAAAAACTGGAAACAATTGGTCGATTCGGTGCAGTGCCTGGCCGTCGACTGCGTCGAAGACGATTTTCTGGAGGGCAAGCACCGGCAGGAAGTGCGCCAACAGTCGCGGGCCATCCGCGACCAGCTCAACCGGATCATCGACCGCCTCAACGACATGAACCTGGACGACGAGAGCGAAAACGACGAACGCGCTTGACGAACGGCGGGGCGATTCTTATTTTTCAAGAGAAATAAGAAAAGAGGAAGGTACGCCATGATTCCGTTGGAAAAGCTGACCGTCAAATCGCGCGAGGCGCTGGGCGCCGCCGAAAGCCTGGCCCGTTCCCACGGCCATCAGGAGTTGCAAGGCCTGCATTTGCTGGCCGCGCTGCTGGCGCAGGACGGCGGGCTGGTGCGGCCGATCCTGACCAAGATCGGCGTGGCGGCCGACGCGCTGGCGGCGCAGGTCGAGCAGCGCCTGGATCGTCTGCCCCAGGTCAGCGGCGGCGACGCATACCTGAGCGTCGAGTTGAAAAATCTGCTGGATCAAGCCGGCGCGATCGCCGTGCGGATGAAGGACGATTATCTGTCCACCGAACATCTGCTGCTGGCGCTGGCGCAGGGCAACGGCGCGGTCGGCGAATTGTTCCGCCAACACGGCGTCACGCCCGACAATCTCCTGCAGGCGCTGGCGCAGGTGCGCGGCAGCCAGCGGGTCAGCGACGAGGACCCCGAAAACAAATACCAGGCGCTGGAGCGCTACTGCCAGGACCTGACCGAGATGGCCCGGCGCGGCAAGCTCGACCCGGTGATCGGCCGCGACGAGGAGGTCCGCCGCGCGATGCAAGTGCTGTCGCGGCGCACGAAGAACAATCCGGTGATGATCGGCGAGCCCGGCGTGGGCAAAACGGCGATCGTCGAGGGCATCGCGCAGCGCATCGTCGCCGGCGACGTGCCCGAGAGTCTGCAGGACAAACGCGTGCTCGCGCTGGACCTGGGCGCGCTGGTGGCCGGGGCGAAGTACCGCGGCGAGTTCGAGGATCGGCTCAAGGCCGTGCTCAAGGAGATCACCGGCAGCGACGGGAAGATCATTCTGTTCATCGACGAGCTGCACACGCTGGTCGGCGCGGGCGCGGCCGAGGGCGCGCAGGACGCGGCGAACATGCTCAAGCCGGCGCTGGCGCGCGGGCAGTTGCGCTGCATCGGCGCGACGACGCTGGACGAATACCGCAAGCACATCGAAAAGGACAAGGCGCTCGAGCGGCGCTTCCAGCCGGTGCTCATCGGCGAACCGAGCGTCGAGGACACCCTGGCGATCCTGCGCGGCATCAAGGAAAAGTACGAGGTGCACCACGGCATCCGCATCCGGGACGCGGCGCTGGTGGCGGCCGCGCGGCTGTCGCACCGCTACATCACCGACCGCTTTTTGCCCGACAAGGCCATCGACCTGATCGACGAGGCGGCCAGTCGCCTGAAGATGGAAGTCGAGTCGGTGCCCACGCCGATCGACGACATCCAACGGCGGATGGTGCGCCTGCAGGTCGAGCGGCAGGCGATGAAGATGGAACGCGGCAAGGAGGCCAAGGCGCGCATCAAGGAATTGGACGGGCAAATCGCCGAAGAGCAGGCGCAGGTCGACGCGATGAAGGTCGCCTGGCAGCGGCAGCGCGACATCGTGCATCAGATCAAAGCGGCGCGCGAGGAAATCGACCGCCTCAAAACCGAGGTCGAGGGCGCACAGCGCGAGGGCAACCTGCAGCGCGCGGCGGAGATCGAATACGGCCGCCTGCCCGAGCTCAACAAGCGCATCGACGCCCAGCAGGCCGAGCTCAAGGCCGAACAGGAACACGGCAGCTTCATCCGCGAAGAGGTGACCGAGGAGGACATCGCGCTGGTCGTGTCGCGCTGGACCGGCATTCCGGTCGCCAAGATGCTCGAGGGCGAAGGCGAACGGCTGCTGAAGATGGAAGAGCGCATCCACCAGCGGTTGATCGGCCAGGACGAGGCGGTCAGTCGCGTGGCGCGGGCGATCCGCATGTCGCGCGCGGGCATCGCCGATCCGAACCGGCCGATCGGTTCGTTCCTGTTTCTGGGCCCGACCGGCGTGGGCAAGACCGAACTGGCGCGCTCGCTGGCCGAGTTTCTCTTCGACGACGAACGCAACATGATCCGGCTGGACATGAGCGAGTACATGGAAAAGCACACCGTCAGCCGCCTGATCGGCGCGCCCCCGGGATACGTCGGCTACGACGAGGGCGGGCAACTGACCGAGGCGGTGCGGCGACGCCCTTACAGCGTCATTCTGCTGGACGAAATCGAGAAGGCCCACGCCGACGTGTTCAACGTGCTGCTGCAAGTGCTCGACGACGGGCGGCTGACCGACGGCCACGGGCGCACGGTGGACTTCCGCAACACGATCCTGATTATGACCAGCAACGTCGGCAGCCAATACATTCTGGAAAGCGACGATCCGCAGGAGCGCGAAAAGCTGGCCTGGGGCGCGTTGCGCGCGGCGTTCAAACCCGAGTTTCTCAACCGTATCGACGCGGTGTTGATCTTCAACCGGCTGGGCCGCGACGACATCCGGCGGATCGTCGATGTGCAGATGGCCCGGTACGCCCACCTGCTCGCTCAGCGCGACATCACCCTCACGCTGACCGACGCGGCAAAGGATCGACTGGCCGAGGTTGGCTACGAACCGGCGTACGGCGCGCGGCCGCTCAAACGGGCGATTCAGGAGCTGTTGCTCGAACCGCTGTCACAGAAGATTATCGCCGGAGAGATATCGAACGGCCGGTCGATTCGCGTCGATTATTCCGGAGAAGAATTTGAATTCCAATCCTTGGATTCTCCAAGTTAGCAGAATCACACTATAAATCAATAATCATACCGAATGTTGTGATTATTCTTGCAATGATGTACAACATCTTGTATATTTATCTATCAAATTTACTCTTGCTTTTGAGGGCCAAATGGGACAAACTTTGCGCCTTGCAGGTATGGAGAAGGTTTCCGAGATGGAATATTCAACCGACCGTCGGCGGGAAATGCGCGAGGAAGTCGCGATTCCTGTATTGTATACCGTCGGCCATAAAACCATGCTGGAAAAGTCGCACGACATCTCCTCGAACGGCATCAGTGTGTTTTGTCCCTACAAGCCGGAGATCGGCGAGCAGGTGCGCTTGCGCTTCACGCATCCGCGCGAACACGTGTATGTACGCGCCAACGGCCGGGTGGTTTACGTCGAGGGCGATCACGAACCGGATCAAGCCCATCGCATCGGCATTCATTTCTCGGATATTTCGCGACCGGGGCTGGCCGCGATTTTCTAAGCTTGTCGCTTTTTCCCGCCATTGATATCATTTGGTTATACGCACAAGGGATATTTCCATGCGCAAGTTCGTAGGCCGACGCGTGCAAGTGGAATGCGCGGGCGAGCCGCCCGAGCCGGTCGCGGTGAGCGAGGGCGAGCGGCGATGGGAGATCGTCGCGATCGAGCAGGCGTGGTTCGACACCGGCCACGGCTCGACGCCCGTGCGGGCGCGCACCTGGCGCACCCGGCGGCATCGTAAAAATTATCTGCTGCGCGCCTCGTCCGGCGAACGGCTGCTGGTCTATTACGATTACGCCCAGGCCGAAAAGAAGACCTGGCACCTGGTGAGCGTCGAGGAAGGCGAGCCATGTTGAACTTTTGGGAAGAATCCGGCCTCGACGGGGCGGCCTTGGCGCTGTTGTTGATGATCGCCTCGCTCGGCCTGGGCGCGGCCTTGCGGCGCGGCGATTCGTTGCGCGACCGCCTCGAGCAAACCGCGCTGGGTCTGGCACTTTGGGCGTTGCTGCGTCTGGCGCTGTGCCAGGCGTCCATGTGTCTGTACGATCTGGGTTTTCGCGCCGAGCACCTGCTGACGTACGCCATGGCGCCGTTCGTCGTCTACGGCCTGTGGACGCTACGCCATTCGGGCCAAGCGTTGGCGGCGGCGGGGCCGTACGATCGGTTCGAAGCGTTCGCGGCGATCGTCATCGTACTGCTGACCGGCGCGAGCTTCCTGGCCTCGTTGGGTCCGGAATTGGAGCCCGACGCGCTCAGCTACCATCTGCCGGTCGCCTGGGATGCGGGATATTTGAGTGATTTTATTAATTCTTGGAACTACCCGACGGGTTATCCGCTTTTGGCGGAATACGCCTTCGGCGCGCTGACGGAATTTCACCGCACGGAAGCGGCGCGGGTGCTGCATTGGCTGACGACGCTGTTGGCGATCGCGGCGACGGCGTTGCTGGCGCGGCGCGCGGGGGACCGGCGGGCCGGATGGCTCGCGGCGACGATCCTCGCCGGCGTGCCGCTAGTGGCCTGGACGTCGCAGACGGCGAACACCGACGGCTTCGCGATGCTCTATTTCGCGCTGGCTGTGCTGCGCCTGGACGATCACCTGCGCTCCGGCGCGCGGGGCGATCTGCTGACCGCGGCGCTGTTTGCCGGATTGTGCGCCTCGACGAAGCTGTGGAACCTGATGCTCATTCCGCTGCTGGCCGTGGTCGTCGTGCCCTTCTGGCTGCGCGTGCGGCGCGGGCAACAACGACCGGGACTGTTTTATTCGCTCGGCCAAGCCGCGCTGTTTTGCCTGACGGCGCTGCTGGTCTATGCGCCCTGGGCGCTGCGGGCGTGGTATCACACGGGCGACCCGTTGTATCCGCTGCTCAGCGCCTGGACGGCCGATGAATCGACCGCCGCGTTCTTCCAATACATTGCGCAACGCGTGCGCGAAACCTACGGCGCGGGCTTCGACCTCAAGGCGATGCTGCTGCTGGGTTGGAACCTGACGTTCAAGCCCGAGTTGTTCGGCCATCTGCCGCTGGGCTGGCTGCTGCTGCCGCTGCTGACCTTCGGCCTGGTGCGGCTGCGGCATTACCCGCTGTTGTATCTGCTCACGCCGCTGGCCGCCGTGTCGCTGGCGGTGTGGTTCGTCACCAGTCAGCAGGTGCGTTACCTCGCGCCGTGGCTGGTGTACGGCGCGGCGCTGGCGGCATTGCCCGTGGCGGAGGCGGCGCGCAAGAAGGCGGCGGTCGCCTGGGTCGTCGTGGCGCTGGCGCTGACCGGCTGGGGTCCGTTGATTGCCGCGCAATGGCCGCGCGCGGGCTTCACGCCGCACATTTATTGGACGCAACTGACCGGCCTACAGACGCGCGACGAGATCCGCGCCGCGCACGCCTACAACGACGAATGGTCGCTGAATCGGATGGTGGACACAAGAGCGCGACACTTCAATTTCATCATCGGTGACGGCGCGCAAGCCATGTACTGGTGGCTTTACGACGGATTCGCCGACGTCAATTACGCCCCTCATTTGTACGAAACGATCCTCAAGCCCCGGCGGGAAAATCGGCCGTTGTCGCCTTGGGAAGATACCATTATCACCACGACCGCGCACGAAGCCGAGTACGTGGCGGGCGAAGGCCGGCGCCTGGACCGGCTGTACACCAACGGGCACCTGGTGTTGCTGGCGAACCGGTCCGACGACGAGCCGGTCGACATCTGGCCGCTGACCGATTACGAACCCTACCGCTGGCTGGAGGTCGCCGGGCCGCGCGACGCCAAGGGCTATTGGTGGATCGGCGAACGGGCGCGGCTCATGCTGCCGCCGGGCGAACGACAATTGCATTTCATCGCGCCGTTCCTCGCCCAGGGCGTCGACGAGTTGCGGATAACGATCGACGACGAACCGCCGGTCGCATATCGCCTCGCCGATCAAACCGACGTGACGCTGAACGTGCCGCCGGGCGCGGTCATCGAATTTCTGCCCAATCGCACGGTCGATCCGCTGGCGCTGGGCTACACCGGCGACCCCGCGCCCAAGGCGTTTCTCGTCAAACTGTCCGAGACTCGTTAATCGGTTTTCCGCCGCCAAATTTCGTTTGTTCTTGACAGAAAATATATTTGCGTCACGCTGAACCGCTTCAACGACGCGTTTTCATCCGGTGCAACCCAGACTGAGGATTTGGTCAGTGAAGAAAATCGAGCTCTCGATCACCCAGCGCAACTTCGCCGAAAAGTGGTTTCGGCGCGCGGCGACGTTCCCGTTGTATATCGTTTCGTGGTGGCTGACCTTCGCGCTCTCGCCGCTCTTGTTATTGATTGCCTTGTTCATCGACCTGCGCCGCCGCTCGCGCTGGGCGGCGTTGCGCAGCACGGGCTTTCTGTTTTTGTACCTGACCGCCGAGAACCTGGCGATCTTCCTCGGCCTGGGGATGTGGCTGCTCAGCGGTCGCGCGCTGGGCCTGGGCAAGCGGCGCTACCAGCGGTGGATGCGTTCCCTCGAACGCTGGTGGGGCGGCTGGCTGTTCGACGGCGTTTCCAAATTGTTCGGCCTGCGTTTTGACATCGAGGGTCTCGACGAGATCGAGCACGGGCCGGCGCTGCTGTTCTTCCGCCACGTTTCGATGCCCGACACCTCACTGCCCGGCGCGCTGTTCGTGCTGCGTCGTCGCTGGCACGTGCGGCACATCATCAAGCGCGAATTGCTGTGGGATCCGGGGCTGGACATCATCGGCAACGGCCTGCCCAATTTCTTCGTGCGCCGCGGCCTGGGCGACAACGAGCGGGAGATCGACGGCGTACGGCGCGTCGTGCGCGATCTGGACGACAACGAGGCGGTGGTCATCTTCCCCGAAGGCACGCGTTTCACCGCGTCCAAGCGCCGGCACATGCTGGAGCGGCTGAAGGAAAAGGGTGACCTCGCGCTGCTGGAACGGGCGCGCGCGCTCAAAAACGTCCTGCCTCCGCGCCTGGGCGGCTGCCTGGCGATGCTCGAGGAAAACACGCGCGCCTGCGCCGTGTTCGCCGCGCACGTCGGTTTCGAGTCGGCCGCCCGCGCGCTCAACGTGCTCAACGGCTCGCTGATTCACCAAACGATCCGCATCAACCTGTGGCACATTCCGTTCGAGGACATCCCCCAGACGACCGAAGAGCGCATCGAGTGGCTGTACGCGCAGTGGCGCAAGGTGGACGAGTGGATCGCCGCGCACACGACCGCCCCGGCCAACGGCGTCGCCTGAGCGCGTCAGACAGCGACGGCCCGCCCCTCGCGCGCGGCGGTGAACAGGGCATCCAGGACGGTCATGTTCGCCACGGCGTCAGCCAACGCGGCGTCGGCGTCGCCCTCGCCCCGGCACAACGCGGCGAAGGCTTCGGCCTGCAGGCGGTAGGAATCGGCGGGCGCAATGACGATCTCTTCGGCATCCTTCCCTTCACGCAACAACTGCAAGCGCGCCGGACGATCGCCGGGCACCCACGGTTGCTCGATGACGATCTCCCCGCGCGTACCGGCGATGCGCGCACCGTGTCGCTCGAAGCTGTCCAGACCGGTTTCGAAGGAGGCAAGCACGCCGGCGGGAAATTCGAGCAGGCCGAGCATCGCCAGGTCGACTCCGGCCCGGCGCTCGAACGCACTCACGCGCAACGGTTCGTCCCCGACGATCAGCCGCGAAAAATGCACGCAATAGCAGCCCACGTCGCGTAGCGCGCCGCCGGCCAGTTCGACCGAAACGGGGTTGGCGCGCGGGTCGTCGTTGTACCAGGTGAAGACGCTGTGCAGCGTACGCACCTCGCCGATCGCCCCGTCGTTCAAGAGTTCGCGCACACGAGCCCATTGCGGATGATGGCGGTACATGAAGCCCTCGGCGACGCAGCGCCCGGCCCGCGCGGCGGCCCGCGCCACGGCGCGCGCCTGGGCGGCATCGACCGTCAGCGGCTTTTCGCACAGCACGTGCAGCCCGGCGGCGAGCGCGTTGATCGTCCAGGTCGCGTGCAGGCTGTTGGGCAACGGATTGTAAATGACATCGACCTCGCCGGAACGCAGCAGTTCGTCATACGAACTGAAGGCCAGCGGGATGTCGTGCTCGCGCGCCCACGCCCGCGCCTTGTCCGCGTCGCGACTGGCCACCGCGCGCAACTCGCCCGCGCCGCCTGTGCGCAACCCGCGGATCGTCTCCCGCGAAATTTCCGCCGTGCCCAGAATGCCCCAACGCAATGTGGTGTCGGTCATGATCGCCCGCCTGTATCAATGTTTGGGCAGGATAGACAGAGGCGGCGAATTTGGTCAAACAAAAAGCACTTGCTTTGTAGGTGAAAGCGTATACAATTTAATCAATCCGTTTATCGGAGGTGGATGGCTTAGCCATCGGGGCCCGCAAGGGCCTTTAAATTAAAGGGGTTATTCTCTGCCAGTGGCAGTAGAATCTATAAAGGCTTCCGCTGAGCCGGCCTGGCGAATCAGCGGATATTAGTTCGAAAATAACCTTTCAGGAAGTTTTTCATCAATTGGTAAAATTTCTTCCTTCATCTTTTTACTCTCTCTTATTGTAAGGGATTCTCTATATTCTTTCGCTTCTGCAAGCCTTGTTATTTTAAAGTCATAATCTTTCGACCTTGCAAATTCCTCAATTTCTTCAACTGTAGTGAAAAAATATTCTTTGCGCTGATTTATCAAATTAACCCGCTTTTCTGAAAAGTAATCGTGGAGTTCCTTTTCCAAACTTGGAGCATCTTTTGAATATATCATTGCATGAACATCAAATTGAAAAGGTACGGACGCATCGCCCAGTTCCTTAACACGATCCATTGGCTCTAAGCGTCTCGTCATTCCGATTTTTAAGACATTATCGCCAAAGGAGCCAATATTTGAAATGATGTATACATGGCCAGATTTTGTTATCTGAGCCAAAGAGATTGCTCGCTCCTTCTGCTTTTGAGCTTCAGTTAATTGTTGCTCAAGTAATAATATTTTCTCGTTTAATACATCTAATTCTCCACCGTGAGCCTTTTGTAGTTCTTCTCGCGCCTTTTCCAACGCTTTGATACTTCTAGCTTCTTCTTGTTCGGCTTCTTTTCTAGCCTTTTCCGCCTCTTTTAAAGCTTTTTCCTCTTCCCTTATTTGTTGTTGAATCGCCCTCTGCTCTTCAATTTCCTGCTGTCTCTTTTCTTTTGTCTCGAATTCAAGGCGCAGTTCTTCCATTTTCAAAGATAAATATTGATCTGAAATGGAAATTTTCATTACACTTCCAAGTTTGTTTATTACCTCAAAAGCAGATGTTATACGATTCTCCATACGGGTTACATTATTCCAAGTTACTTTGGCCACCGCAGCATCGCATTCGCCATTAAATGCTCGAAGCAAGAGCTTCATATATTGGTTTTGCATACGAGCGCCTTCTTTTTTGCTGCCACTAACCGTCCATTCGACTGCACAAAGGGCTGCTTTTTTACCTTTTATAAGGTCTTTTTGCCTTGCCCGAATTGAATCAAGCTCCCTTTTATAAGCATCTGATGAATCAAATGAATAATGAGGTTTATACAAGCCAAAAGAAATATCTTCAATATTTTCTTCCAATAAAGATATCTCTTTTTGTAATTTTTCATATATGGCCTTCGCTGCCAAATACTCATCGCTCAATTTTTTTCGTAATTTTTCATTTTCTGATTTTATTTTTTCTGTTTCGTCAGTTGCATTTTTTAAAAGTTTGTTTGCTTTGATCACTTCTTTGTCAATATCAATAATTGGAGAATATTTTTTTATTATTTTTTTCTGTTTTAAAAACATTATTATTAAAATAGCGGAAAAAGTAATAATAATAAATAGAGCTATCATAAGCATCGCAGTAATGACATCCATAAACATACCTCCATTTCTTTATGCATATAAATAATACAATGCATAATTAATTAAAAAAGAGGGTGTGTGCAAATTACTCGAAAATCTTCTCGCCTTCCGCGTCGGCGTTGATGGCGTCGGCTTCGCTGTCGCGCTTGGTGGCGGCGTCGGCGGCCAGCTCCTTGAGATACTCGTGCTGGATGAGCAGGTTCATGATCTCGTTGGTGCCGGTCCAGATCTGCGTCAGGCGCGCGTCGCGGACCATCCGCTCGATCGGATACACGTCGGTGTAGCCGATGCCGCCCATGATCTGCATCGCGTGGTTGGTCACATCCCAGGCCGCGTCGGTGGCGACCTTCTTGGCTTCGGAAACCATGCGGCGCGAGTCGAGGCCGGCGTCCAGGCGTTTCGCGGCGGCCCAAACCAATGCGCGGGCGGCGTCGAGCCGGCAGACCGCTTCGGCCACGCGGAAGCTGACGCCCTCGAATTTGATGATCCGTTCGCCGAAGGCCTTGCGCTTGGTGGCGTAGCGGGCGGCGACCTCGATCGCGGCGCGGGCCAAGCCGAGCGCGCCGGCCGCGCTGGTCATGCGCTCGGGCACCATCATGTGGTTGAAGATCATGCCGCCGGCGTTTTCCGGGCCGACGAGGTTCGCCGCGGGCACCTTGGTGTCGTGGAAGACGATCCGTCCCGTGCCGCCGCCGCGCGTGCCCATCAGGCCGTAGACGTGCTCGACCTGCACGGTGTCGTCGCGTTCGACAACGAAGACCGACAGCGATTTATGCGGGTGCGCGTCGGGCGCGGTTTTGGCGTAGACGAGGAAGATGTCCGCGCCTTCGGAACCGACGACGAAGCGCTTTTGACCGTTCATCACGTAATGGTCGCCGTCCTTGATCGCGCGGGTCGTCGCGCCGAAAAAGTCGGAGCCGCCGCGCGGTTCGGTCAACGCCTCGGCGCAGAAGATTTCACCGCGCAGCACCGGCGCGAGCCACTTTTGCTTTTGCTCCTCCGTGCCGAACAGGTGCAGCGCTTCGCCGATGATCGAGGGCAGCGAGAACAGGCAGCCCAAGGCCATGCCCAGCACGCCGATCTCTTCGAGCGCGCAAACCTCGGCGGACCAACCCAGGCCCATGCCGCCGTACTTCGTGTCGAAGCGCGTGCCCAGCAGCCCGGCGGCGGCCAGCGCCTTGACGTATTCGCGCGGGTAGCGCACCTGGTCCTGGTCCATCTGCTTGAGCAACTCCGGCGACACCTGGTCGCGGGCGAAGGCGCGGGCTTTTTCCTGCAGGGCCAATTCGACGGGCGTGAGCAGTTCGGCAAACATCGTTTACTCCTTATCGGGAATGTTCCACAGGGCCAGGCCGGTTTTCGGCTCGACCTCGCGAACGAGGTTGAGATCGTCGTAGACGGTCAGATGAAACTCGCAGACGAACACGTCGGCGGACACGAGGTGCCCGGCGATCATCTGCGTCGCGCCGTTTTCGTGCCAGCAGGCGCTGATGTGCAGATGGCCGAACAATTCGCCGTCGCGCAGGCTGAGGTTGCCGGCCAGGTGCAGCACCTCGGTCATACCCGCGCGGTGCAGCGACGGTTTGTACGCGCCTTTGTCCAGATCGAATTCGGTGACGCGCAGGTCGGTCACGCCGCCGATGGCCTCGACGCGCGCGGCGCGCACGCCGTGTTTTTCCGCCACGGCCAGCAGGGCGTCGGGCAGTTTGTCGCCGCGTTCGAGCCGGCCGACGATCGTGCGCCCGTTGCGGCTGATTTCAGCTCTCATCGCCGTCCTCCTCGCGCAGGGTGAAGCGCCAGATGCACGCTTTGTCGCCACAATCGTCGGGCGGACATTGGATGCATTCGGTTTCAATGCGCGGGTCGATCGTCCGCGCGAAGCCGCTATATTCGACCAGCCCCACCGGCTTGCAGGGGAAGTCGGGCAGGCCCTTGCGCCGGCGCGCGTCCTGCACGCGGCAGGCGTTCATTTTGTAGAGCAGCGCGTCGCCGTCGCGGACGATTTCCTGCTCGTTGACGCAGGCGTAGAGGCGGTAGCCGACGGCTTGCTCCAGCGCGTCCAGCCCGCCGCCGGGGGCGATGCCGAAGGCCTTCATGATGCGTTTGGCCTCGGCGACGGTGAAGCGCCGCCACGAGGCGGTGTCCAGTTCGATGGCCGTGGCCAGATCGTATTTTTCCTCGCAGGCCAGAAACCAGCAGCCGTCGTGGGCCAGCCAGTTGTGCGCGTACACCGACAGCAGCTTGAGCAGGTCGGCGCGATCGAGGTGCGCGAACTTGTCGGTCATGGAAACTCCCGGATGATCGTGCGTTTGAGGTATAGAGGAAAATACCACAGGCGACGCTTTGGGACCAGACGGCATGGAGCTTATTGACAATGCCGGGAGAGCGGCGGTAGCTTACGCCCCAGTAAAAACGCACGATGGAGTGTACCGATGAAACGCGCTGTTTTGGGTCTGGTGTTCGCTTTGCTGATTGCTTCCTTCGCGGCGATGGCCGGTTGCTCGCCGCCGACCGTCCGCGTCGACCAGGATACCTTCGACTTCGGTTCGATCGAGCAGAACACGGCGGCCGAGCATATCTTCAAGATTTTCAACGACGGCAGCGAGGAGCTGGAAATCACGCACACCAAGAGCACCTGCGGCTGCACGATCGCCACACCGTCGAAGAAGACGATCAAACCCGGCGACTTCTCCGAGGTGAAGGTGACCTTCAACGCCGGGATGCGTAAAGGCAAGCAGATCAAAAAGGTGACCGTGGTCACCAACGATCCGGCCAATCCCAAAACGACGCTGACGCTGACGGGCGAAGTGGCCGTGACGATGGCCTTCGATCCGGCGCGGGCGCGCCTGAGCGACCTCAAGCCCGGTGAGCCCGGCAGCACCGTGGTGAAGTTCACCAACATGGGCCAGGAGGCGATCACGATCACCGAATACAAGCTCAACTTGAAAAAGGCGCAGGCGGTGGCGTTGGCCTTCCAGAAGGGCGAGCAGACCGAACTGCCCATCGCCTTGCAGCCCGGCGAAGCGATGGACATCACCGTGACGGTGACGCTGGCCAAAGAACAGCCGATGTACATCGCCAAGGCCGAACTGCTGATCAAAGAGAGGCCGGAGATGACCCCGCAACTGCCTATTTCCGCCCGGCTGGAAGGCACGATCAAAACGATGAAGCCGCTGAAGATGAAGAGTTCGAAGGCGCCCAAAAAGCTGAAGAAAAAGGGCAAGAAAAACCAGTAAGCAAAAATTTACCGCGAACCATCGTTCGGCGGCCCGGGGCGCTTAATGCTCTTCGAGGCCGCCGAATTCCGTTCGGGCGATGATTTCGTCCTGCAGCGCTTTACCCAGATCGCAGAAATACGCCGAATAGCCCGACACGCGAATGACCAGGTCGCGGAACTCGTCGGGGTGCGTCTGCGCCTTGCGCAGTGTCGCCGAGGAGATCACGTTCGGCGACAACTCCATGCCGCCCTGCGCGAAATAGGTTTTGATCAACGCGGTCATTTTGTCGAGGTGTTCGTCGTCGCGGAACAGCGCCGGCGAGAGCTTCACGTTCAGCGCCAGGCCGTTGGCGACGGCGGTGTGGTCGACGGCGGCGACCGAACTGAGCAAGGCGGTCAGGCCGTGTTTCTCCGAACCGTTGGCCGGCGAAAAACTGTTGCTGACCGGCTCACCCACGCGCCGGCCGTTGGGCGTCGCGCCCAAGAGCAGGCCGTCGAGCACATGCATGCCGTAAGAGAAGAAACCGGGGCGGAACACGCCGCCGCGGATCGTCTTGTGTTTGCGCACCTCGCCGCAGAAGAAGGCGACGATCTCGGCGGCCAGCGCGTCGGCGCGTTTGTCGCCGGAACCGTATCGGGGCGCCTTGTTGGCCAGGCGCAACCGCGCGACCTCGTCACCGGCGAAGTTATCGTCGAGCAGCGCGAGCAGTTCGTCCATCGTCAGCAGATGTTCGGTGAAAATGAAATGCTCGATCGCCGCCAGCGAATCGACGGCCGTGCCCAGGCCGCGCCCGCTGATCGAGGCGAAGTTGTAATCCGCGCCGCCGGCGGTCATGTCGCGCGCGTGCTCGACGCAGCCGGCCAGCGTGGCCGACACGTAGGGATTGGGGAAGCCCTCGCGGTAAGCCAGGTCTTTCAGATTCACCGCCTTGGCCAACGTGTCGACCAGGAAACGTACCTGCGTTTTGTAGGCGTTCATGAACTGCGCGAAGTTCCGGAACGTGCGCGGATCGCCCGTTTGCGGGCCGATGCGCTTGCCCATGATGCGCAACGAGCCGTTGAGCAGCGTCATTTCCAGCGGCGCGACCAGCGAGATGTCGTTGCCCGAGGTCGTGCCGAAGGTGTCGCCGTCGCCGGTCGGTTCGACGCAGCCGACGACGCCGTAATCGCGCGCGGCCTCGTCGCCATAGCCGCAGGCGGTCAGCGCGGGCACGACCACCTCGTCGTTGAGCAGCGCCGCGCCCGAGGTCCGGCGGTAGGTCGCCAGCGCGTGCCGCCACCACCGGGTCGCCGATTTTGTCGACAAACGAATGGAGAAGGAATTGCCCAGCGACTTGACGTTGGCGTAGGCGTCCAGCGTCAGGTAGGACAGCTCGTTGGTCGCGTCCTCGCCGTCGGGGCCGACGCCGCCCACGGTCAGGGCGTTCGAATCGCTGCCCAGCTCGCTGCCGGTCTGCTTGCCGAAGGCCGGGATGGTCAGCAGGTTGTAGCTGAATTTGATCAGCAACTCTTCGAGCAGCTCGACCGCTTCGTCGTCGGTGATTTTCCCCGCCCGTTTGTCGGCGAGAAAATACGGGGCGAGGTACTGGTCGATGCGCCCCACCGCGAAAATGCCGGCCATGCCGTAGGCGATCAGCGCGCCGACCTGATTGAGCCACAGCGCCTGCAGCGCTTCGCGGAAATCGCGCGGCGGATGATAGGGCACGTGCGCGCAGCGCGCGGCGATGGCCAGCAACTCGTCGCGGCGCGCCGGATCGTTCGTCTCGCGCGCGGCCCGCTCGGCCTTGTCGGCGAAGCGCCAGGCCAGATCGCGGATCGCTTCGGCGCAGATGATCACCGCCCGCAAGAACGCGCGTCCGTCCACGTCGTCGGCGGGCAACGCGGCCAACTTCGCCTCGGCCCGGCGCTGCACGCCCAGCCATCCCTCACGCAGGATGTTCTTGTGGCCGACGATCAAATGCCCCTGCACGTCGAAGCAATTGGTGACGGCGAAGGGATTGTTGTAATCCAGTTCGCGCAGCAAGCGCGGCAGGCGCAGGTGATAGCTCAAGGGAATGTCGGCCTCCGGACGCAGCGCGGCCACGTCGAGGTGGCGCAGGTGCTTGAGCAGCAGCGGCGAATGCACCGCCGCGTGATGGGCCAGGCCGTTGGCGTCCCACAGTTCCTTTTTGCGGTCGCGCATCGTTTTGCCGCGCCAGTACGGCAGGATGTCGCGGCGCAGTTCACGTTTTTCGGCGGCCGTGATTTTGTAGGGCTGCGACTTGCGCGAGCTGAGCAGATCCAGCTCGTACTCGAGGATCGTGTTGATGTCGCCGCGTTCGATCGGCAGAACCGTCGCGACCAGCTTGCTCGAGCGGTTGCCGATGATCTGTTCCTCGTCGAGGATGTACACGGTCAGGTGACGGATGGTGTGATCGAAGGCCCGGGCCATGCGCATCGCCGGGTGCTCGCCTTCGGTGCGGCGGTAGGATTCGGTGAAGTACCGCGCCCGCTCCAGGCACAGCGCGTACGGCGCCGCAAGCACCTTTTTCTTGTATCGTTCGTTGCGCGGATGAATGGCCATGTTGCACCTCGGCAGTCGGGAAAATCCTCTTTCCAAACTATGCTAGGCAAAGGGACGGCGGAAAACAATCCAATCTTTGAAATATTTTTCTGCGCCCAAAAAGCCGCGATTACAGAAAGTTGTCGCTGCCGCACATCGGGCATTTTTTACGCAGGCGCATGACTTCGCCTTTCCAGCGACAGTCGGCGCATTCGACCTGCACCGTATCGACCAGGTCGTCGAGCGTTTTCTTTTTTCCACCAAGTGATTTGAGAATGGTAACGATCATCAAGACGACCTGCACGACCATGAGGCCGATCCAGATCGCCCGCGGGAGAAACAACACGTCGTTCACTTGCCGGATCCTTTCGCTTCAGTGGATGGTCGCGTGCTGGCGATCGAGACTTTTGCTGATCGCCTGGAAGTAGATGTACGCGAACAGCCGCGCCACCGGGCGGGGCAAATCGCGGATGGTGCGGCGCGCTTCGCTGACCGATTTGGCTTCGAGCAGACGGCGGACAGTGTCGTTGAGTTGCTGACCGTAGCGCTCGCTTTCGATGAGAATTTCCGTCTCGTCGGCCGCGAGGGCCTCGGCGATCAGGTCGTCGTCGAACAACAGATGATAGCCGCCCAAACCACGTTCGAGCAGATAGATGAATTCTCGCCGCACACGTACCTCCAGGAACAATTATGGCTCCGGCGAGGCAAAAGGTCAAACTTTGCGGGGGAGAAAAATGGTCGGGAAAGGTATCGGCTGGTCTTGGATGCCCGCCAACGCGGGCATGACAAATCCTTCCGTCATTCTCGGGCTTGGCCCGGGAATCCAGGATTCCATTACCGCCGAGCGAAGCGAGGCCTACCTTTTAGTCAAATGACTTAAACGAAACCAGGGGGCCGGAGCCCCCTGTCGTGGAACGACAGCCCTCATCCCCGGCCCTTCTCCCACGGGGAGAAGGGAGTCCACGTTGCCGACTTGTACCCTCTCCCGGGGGAGAGGGTCGGGCGCAGCCCGGGGTGAGGGCGACGCCACAAGCGTAGATTCTTCGTCGCGCCGGCGGCATTTCTCAGAACGACTTAACGAAAACAGGGGGCCAAAGCCCCCTGTCGTGGAACGCTATGAAACGCGGGATCAGTCGCCGGTGCCGGGCGCGCCCTCGTTGACGACGAACAGGAAGATGCCTTCGGCTTCGAAGATATGCTCGGGTTCGACTTCGTCGTCGTCATCATCATCGTCGGAGGTGTCGTCGTCGGTCGCATCGTCGTCGGCCGTGTCGTCGTCGGTCGCATCGTCGTCGGTGATGTCGTCGTCGACCGTATCGTCGTCGGCCGTGTCGTCATCGAGCGTCTGCTCCAGTTCATCGGAATAGATATAGCTATAGACGAGCACGCGGAAGTTGAGAATCGAGGGGATCGTCTCGACGACCGGGATGATGAACGAGAACGACTTGGTGTTGCTGTCCTGCACCCACTCGACGGGGTCCATCGGCTCGTGCGCGGCGTCCTGGTTGAGCAGCTCCAGCTTGACGTCGATCTTCTGGTCGGGGAAGCGGCTGAGCGTTTCCAGGTAACACTCCGCGCGCACACGCAGGCCGGTGGGGCCTTTTTTCGAGCGGAAGCGCGCCACGCCGATCTGATCGCCGATCGACAGGTCGAACAGTTCGTCGACGGTCACCTCGATGGGCACCGTTTCGTACTTGGACTCTTCCTCGTCGTCCTCGTCCTGGGTGCAGGCGCTAACCATGACGCCGCCGATCAGCGCGACCAAGGCGGCGAAAAGCATCAACTTCGAAAACCAACGCATACGCATTCACCTCCCCCGGAGGGTTGTTCAATGAATGTTCCTAGCAAGCCGGCGATGATTCTGTCAATCGCATCCTAACTTATTTCGCACCCGCCCGAAACCGAGAAAAGTGTGTCGGGGAAAACGGGAAGCCGGTCGAACAAAAAACGGGGACACGATGAAATCATGTCCCCATTTTTTTGCCACCGATCACGAATTACGCCTGTTTGCGTTCGATCTCCCGCTGGCGCAGTTCGACGCGGCGGATCTTGCCCGAGACGGTCTTGGGCAGTTCCTCGACGAACTCGACCTCACGCGGGTATTTGTAGGGTGCGGTCGTTTCCTTGACGAAGTTCTGGATTTCCTTGACCAGCTCCGGCGACGGCGCGAAGCCGGGCGCGAGGATGATGAACGCCTTGACGATCGTGCCGCGAATCGGATCGGGGCTGCCCACGACCGCGCTTTCGGCAACGGCCGGATGCGCCTGCAGCGCGCTTTCGACTTCGAAGGGGCCGATGCGGTAGCCGGAGGCTTTGATCACGTCGTCGGCGCGACCGACGAACCAAAAATACCCGTCGGCGTCTTTGTAGGCGCGGTCGCCCGTGAAGTACCAGCCGTTGACGAACGCGCCGCGGTTGGCGTCCTCGTCCAGCCAGTATTCCTTCATCAGGCCGACGGGGCGTTCGGGTTTGGTTTTCACCGCGATGTGGCCTTCCTCGTCGGCCGGCAGCACGTTGCCCTCGTCGTCGACGATCTCGATGGCGAAGCCCGGCACCGCCTTGCCCATCGAGCCGTAGCGCACCGGCAGGCAGCGGAAATTGGCGATGATGTTGACCGTCTCGGTCTGGCCGTAGCCGTCGTAGATCGTCGTGCCGGTCGCCTTGCGCCACTGCTCGATGACCTCGGGGTTGATCGGCTCGCCGGCGGACATCGAATGGCGGATGGAGCACAGGTTGTATTTGCTCAGGTCCTGCAACACGAGCATGCGGTAGGCGGTGGGCGGCGCGCAGAAGGTCGTCACCTGGTACTGCTCGATCAGGCGCAGCGTGAGGTCGCTGTCGAATTTGCCGCGCGCATCGTGCATGAAAATCGCCGCGCCGACGTGCCACTGGCCGAACAGCTTGCCCCAGGCCGCCTTGGCCCAGCCGGTATCCGAAAGCGTCCAGTGCCGATCGGTCGGTTTCTGGTCCTGCCAGTATTTGGCGGTGACGAAGTGGCCCAGGCCGTAGCTGGCGTGCGTGTGCAGCACCATCTTCGGGAAGGCCGTCGTGCCCGAGGTGAAATAGATGAGCATCGGTTCGTCGGCGCGCGTGGCGGGCAGTTCGGCCTGGCCGTCGTCGGGCAGATCCGCGAAGCGCAACCAGTTTTCAAACTCGCCCTCGACGACGATCTTGTGTTTGAGCGTCGGGCAGTTGGCGGCGACGGCCTCGACCTTCGCGGCGTGCTCGGCCGCGACGATCGCCCCGGACGCCTCCGCGCGCTGCAGGCGGTATTCGATGTCGTGCTCGGTCAGCAGGTTGGTGCCCGGCATCGGGATGATGCCGCACTTGAACATCCCGACCATCAGGTAATGCCACAGCGGCAGGCGGTGCACCTGCACGAAGACGCGGTCGCCCTTTTTCAGGCCCAGCGCCAGCAGCGCCTGCGCGGCGCGGTCGGTGCGCTCTTTCATCTGCGCGAAGGTGACGACCTCGTGCGCGCTGTTGTCGGTGTTGACCCACACCAGCGCCGGACGGTCGGGCATGTCGGCGGCGCGGGCGTCCAGGACGTGGCGGCCGAAGTTGAAGTCAGGCGGCGTCTGCCAGGAAAAGTCGCGGTATTCGCTTTCGTAGTCGAGCATGTTCGGAGCAAGGGGATCGTTCGCGTTCATTCCGGAAGCCCTCCAGTGTTGTTCGGTTCATCGTTGTTCTCCCCTGCAAGCTCCGGGATGTCCTGCGCATCAGAGTTGTACGTGCACGCGTCGTTCCTCGCTCCCTCTCGCGTGGCTTTTTAACCGCGAACGAAGGAAATGTCAATTTTAAGTGATCGGCGCCTGGAAAATATTTCTTCGCAGGTATTGAAGGTCAAAAATTATCGGTGAGATAACATTCCGGCTACAGCCCCAGTTCCTTTTTCGCCCTCTCCCAGGGGATGGTCTTTTCGCCCTTGGCGGCGGCTTCGGCCTCCGCTTGCAAAGCGTCGAGCACATCGAGTTTGTCTTCCAGTTCTTCGAGCATGGTCAGGTCTTCCAAGGGCACCAGCACCGCCACGTCCTTGCCGCGCTTATGCAAAAACGATCCGGTCGCGGCGTCGAGCCACGCGGTCGAGCGTTTTGGAAAAATCATTGCGCACTTCGCTGGCGCCTTTGCGGGTCATCTTGCCTCCCGGGGCCGATTATTTCACTTCTTGTTCGAGTATGCGCTTTTTGATCCATTGTTTCAAGAATAGCGCCTAGCGATAAACCAACCGAAGATCGCGCTTTAAATTCTTCCCACTTCCGTAAAAACGCGGTTCATCTCACATTCTCCAATGCGACGAAGCGGTGGAAAAACCCGGCTTCGTGTAATTATTCTACGGCAATGAATTTGAAAAGTACACGACGATGTAATTGTTATACATCGTTTGAGTCGGCACACCTTTGGCTGTCGCCAAAAGTGTGGCACACCCACAAATGAAGTCCTTTCCGGGCGCCACACTTTTCGCCGCAAGGCGTAAGCTGTGTTGGCGGACAACCAAAAATAGGGACAGTCACCTATTTTAGAAGAGATCTCTCAGAATAGATAATATCTTAATATTACACATGTATACGATTATAGTATAACGGTTAAAAATAGGTGACTGTCCCTAATTAATTGCCCCGGCACGGGGGCCTCCTTCAACGGTACGCACCGCACTCGAACGTCCGTACTATTGGCGTGGGACACTTTTCCGCAGTTGTCCCGCCATTCATTTTTATAACCTATTGATATCCTTGATTATTAATGAAGAAGGGGCGTGGGACAAAGTGTCCCATTTATCCCACAAATCAAGGATAAACGGGGACACGTAACGAGTACATGTCCCTGGGTTTATCCTCCCCTGCGCGGGCATGACAAAGAAAGTCCTTCCCCGCGCGGGTCTGCTTTTGCTAGGATGCGCGGCGGTGAACCTTTTGGGCCCGCGCGTGGTCCAAAGGCAAACAAGGAGAGACCTATGCGACAGACGCTGTTGATGATCATCGTATTCGCCCTGCTCGCCCTGCCCGTCGCCGCTCTGGCCGACGAGCTGGCGGACGTGCAGGCGGGCATTCAGAAAAAATACGGCCAGGCGAAGGACCTGTCCTTCGAGTTCGCGCAGACGACCACCCTGGCGCAGATGGGCGGCATCGAGCGCACGGCGTCCGGCCGCATCTTCCTGGCGCAGCCCAACAAGCTGCGGTGGGAGTACGACACGCCGACCAAGAAGCAGATCATCAGCGACGGCGCGACGCTGGTGATGGTCAGCGAAGAGGAAAAGAAGGCCTACGTGACCAAGACCGGCGCGCAGTTCGACATCCGGCAGCCGCTGGCGATCCTCACCGGACAGGTGGACCTGTGCAACACCTACGAGGCGTCGCTGCTGGAGCCGGCCGACGGCCGCAAGCGGCTCAAGCTCGTGCCGAAAAAACAGATGGGCTTCCAGTCGATGATCCTGCACGTGGACCCGAACACGTCGCTGGTGCAGGCGATCGAATCGGTGGACGCCTACGGCAACAAGACGATGCTGCGGCTCAACAACCAGCAGTTCAATCGCGGCCTGCCCGACTCGAAGTTCGTCTTCACGCCGCGCGACGACATCGAGATCGTCGATCAGCCCATGCTCGACTTCTAACCAGGCAGGAATAATTCCTGCACCTATGTTTCATTCATTGTGCGGAGCTTGATCCAGCGCTGACGCGCATGGATAACCGTCATTCTGAGGAACGCGTCTGCGTGACGAAGAATCTACGTACATCGACGAGAGATCCTTCGCTGCGCTCAGGATGACTGTTTTCAGAAACAAAAAAAGGGGGAGAGCTCGCTCCCCCTCAATTCTTTCTCAAACGTGGTTAGAAGATCAGCCGCCAGTTGGCCTGGTGCGGCGCCTGGGCGCCGAGGGCGAACACGCCGTAGATCGTGGTGATCTCGTGCGGCACATCCACCGGGACCACCGAATCGGCCAGCACTTCGTACAACACCGGCTCGGCGCTGTTTTTCAAGCCGGCGAGAAAAACGCGACCGTTGCGCCAGACCGTGGCATGGATGATTTTCACGGAATCGTCGGTCTGGTCGACCTGGCGGCAGGACCACTGGCCGTCGCGGTAATCCCAGAACCGCTCTTCGGTCTGCGAATAGCGAATGACCACGGCGCGATCCTCATTGCCGAACACCCCTTCGGGCGGCATGTTCACGCAGCCTTGCGGCGGCGTCACGGGCGTCCAGACATCGTCGGTCATACGCACCAGGCGCGACGTATGCGCATTCGCATCGATGATCCCCAGGCCGTTGTGCATGTCGAACATTTCCAGGACTTTAAACTGGTAATCGCCGAATTCCGGCGGCATGCCGACCCACTGCCAATCGTTGTCGAGCAGGCGGAGTAAATAATTGCCGCTGTCGCTGCTGCCGGAAACATAGCCGTTTTCAACATCGAAAAAGTACATGGCGTTATGGCTCGCGCCCACGTGTCCGTCCAATTGCTCGTTGGCGGCGTCGTCGGTGTACTGATAGAGGTAATTGTTGATCACGAATATTTGCCAGACATACGACGAGGCCCAGAAATTCCCGCCGGCGCCATAGGCGCTGATGTTGGTTACCGCCGCGTTCATGTGCGCCTGCGGCCGCAATGGTTTCAAGGACCAACCGTCTTCGGGATCGTAGTCCATCCAGACGTGCATCGCCGAGACCATGTCGCCGAATTGGTTCCAGACGCCGTGGCCTTGTTCACCGTTGGCGAAAGACATCGGGCCCAATTCCGGACCGGGCCAGCCGGTCGCCGGATTGGGCATCGACTGCTCGATCCAGCCTTTTTCCGTCTGGCGAAAAGACGTGTACTCGCTGTCCTTCAAACCGAAAACCATCAAATACGTGGGGCCGGTATCGTCATCATCGTCGTCGTCATCGATAAAATCATCATCGGCGGTCGAATCGTCGTCGTCGCTCAACGAATCGTCATCGACGGCATCGTCATCACCGGTATCGTCGTCATCGTCGGCTGATGCTGAATCTGAGGAAGAATCGTCGTCGTCATCGCAGGAGATAAGATTTACGGAAAAAAGGATCAGCAAGGACATAAGGACGAATCCGGCGCAACGCATCGCGCACCTCCAATAATTCCATTATGCCCCCGGTTCATTATAATAACGGATTTCCAATATAATAACAACCGGCATTTTACATTTGTCGCGCCGGGCCGGAGCGGCGGGATCGCAAATCAACCGGCACGAAACGTTTCCAACGATTTCAATTTAAGACAACAGGTTCAAATCGTAGAGAATTTCCCGCACCGCCGTCATGCCGCAGGTGAGGTGCGCGCGAAAACCAAGGTCCCGGGCGGCGTCGATGTTCTCCTGTCGGTCGTCGAAATAGAGAATCCCCTCGGCCGGCACGCCGGTCTGCTCGACCACCTGCGCAAAGGCGGCGGGGTCGGGTTTGAGCAAGCCGGTGAGGTGCGAAAAAAACGTTTGCCTGAAAAACGGCAGGAGATCCAACGCGAGCGCCTTGTCGTACAGCAGCGGGTCGGCGTTGGAGAGAATCGCCAGCGGAAAGCGGTCGTGCAGCACGGCGAGCGTTTCGCGCGTTTCGAGAAAGGGGATGGCGCGGCAGGCGATGATCGTTTGCAAAAACTCCTGCGGCTCGACCGGCAATTGCAACTCGCCGGTGACGGTCGCAGCGAACTCGTCGCGGTCGATGCGCCCGGTTTCGAAAGCGGCGATCACCGGCGCGTCGTTCCACCATTGCCGCAGTTGGTCGGGCGACATCCGGCCGGCAGTCCAATCGAGCATCGACGTTGCATTCTCCAGACGCAGCATGACGCCGACCATGTCGAACAAAATGAGTCGCACCGCCTCGTTCATCGTTCGCTCACGCACTTTCATTCGATGACGGATGTTACAGCAAGCGCAGTTCGGTCAGCACGTCGCGCACGTCGCCCATGCCGTGGGTGTGGTGCGCGCGAAAACCAAGCTCCCGCGCGGTCCGAATGTTTTCCTCGGTGTCGTCGAAAAAGAGGATTTTTTCGGCGGGAATGCCGGTGTGTTCGACCACCTGCAAGAAGGCGTCGGGGTCGGGTTTGAGCAAGCCGGTGAGGTGCGAAAAAAACGTGCGCCCGAAAAACGGCAGCAGGTCCATCGTGCGCAGCTTTTCGTAAAACAGCGCGTTGGTGTTGGAGAGGATCGCCAGCGGGAAACGACCGTGCAGCGCGGTGAGCGTTTCACGCGTTTCGGGGAACGGGCCGTCGAACCAATCGACGATTTTCGCGAGCCACAGCGCCGGCTCGATCGGCAATTGCAGTTCGTGCACGACGTACTCCGCGAACTCCTCGCCGCTCATGCGGCCGGTTTCGAAAGCGACGATCGCCGGGGAGTTCACCCACCACTGCCACAGTTCGGCGGGCGTCATGCGGCCTTCGATCCAGGTCAGGATCTGCTTGGAGCCGCGCATGCGCACCAGCACGCCGACCATGTCGAAGAGGATAAGTTGCGGTCGATCGTCCATCGTTCCCTCGCGTGAAAATCGTTGCGGTCATTATTGGCGAGAATGCACCGGGAAGCAACAACGATGTTTTCGCAAACGACGGGCAAATGAGATATTTGATCAATACATCGACACCGGCGGATCATGCGTAACGCAAAGATCCTCCAGAATATCTTCATGACCGGCGCTGTCGCTCACGATCAATCGGGCGCAATATTCTCCCGGAGGGTTGGCAAACGGATCATCTATCGTTGCAAAAGTGTATGCTATCCAAAAAGTTGTTGGATTGTCACAGTCATCCACATCATAGACGTCGCCATCAGTTTCAAGATCTCTCCAGTCCAAACAGGGGGCAATAATAGTCGGCATATCCAATAGGCAGACCTCCCCATCCGGAACAAGATCATTATTGGGATCGCATACCGAAAAATAAATGTAGCTCATCCAATAATATCCTACATTTTCAATTTCCCGCAACTCTGTCGGATTCGGTTCCCAGTAAGCGTTGCCGATTCTTGGCGAAACACCATCGTCGATCGTATCGTCGTCGGATGTGTCATCGTCGGACGTGTCGTCATCGATCGCATCGTCATCGGTTGCGTCGTCGTCATTCTCGTCATCATCCGTTGAATCATCGTCATTATTAGCCTGCCCTGAGCCTGTCGAAGGGTCGTCATCGCAAGAAGGCGAAGCGAAGACGAGAAGAAAAATGACGAGGAGAAGAGAAAGCGGATTCTTCATGGTATTCTTCCTTATAGATATACTCCATGATCCTTCAGGAGAAGGACCGATTAAAAATATCTTTAATCTGTGAGCACAATCAACAAAAATCCATAAGCAATCTTTCAGCATCTCTTCTTGCATCCAACGGCCGTTCGGATTAAACCTGACAGCCATGAAACACATCGATTTATCCAGGTTGTTCGATCCGCGAAAGTTGATTCTTGTCGGCGCCAGTGAGCAGAAGCTTTTCAGCGCCGGCATCGCCCGCTACCTGTTTGAGCACGGATTCGCCGAACGCGTCACGCTGGTCAACGCAAAGGGCAACACGGTGTTCGGGCGCGCCACGCACACAACCATCGAGAGCGCGGCGAGCGAAGGCCCGTTCGACCTGGCGATCATCGTCGTGGCCGCACCGCACGTCGAGCGCAGCGTTGAGGAACTCGCGGCGATCGGCGTGAAGCTGGCGATCGTCGAGAGCGCGGGCTTCGCCGAAACCGGCGCACAGGGCGCGGCGCGCCAGGCGTCGCTCAAAGCCAAGGCCGACGCGCTGGGCATTCGCCTGCTCGGCCCCAACTGCGTGGGCGTGGTCGACACGCGCAGCCGTTTTTCCTCGACCGAGGTGCAGGAGGAAAGCCTGGGGCGCGGCGGCGTGGCGCTGATCGCGCAAAGCGGCGTCTTCGGCTCGATCCTGCTGGATTGGGCGCCGTACAACGGCCTGCGTCTGTCCAAGGCGATCACGCTGGGCAACCGCATCGACCTGGACGAAGCGGACTTCCTGTATTTCCTGGCCGACGATCCGGACACGCGCGTGGTTGCGCTGTACCTGGAAGGCGTGGGCGACGGACCCAAGTTCATGGACGCCGTGCGGCACTGCGCGGCGCGCAAACCGGTCGTCGTGCTCAAGGGCGGCGTGACCGACGCGGGCGCGCAGGCGGTGGGCAGCCACACGGCGAGCCTGGCCGGATCGGACGCGGTGTTCGCCGGCGCGCTGGCCCAGGCCGGCGGCATTCGCGCCAAGTCACTGGAGCACCTGACCGACCTCGCCGCGGCCTTCGACCGTTGCCCGGTGCCCAAGGGGCCGAACGTGGCGATGGTGACGACCTCGGGCTCGCAGGGCATTCTGGCGACCGACACGATCACCGCCGCCGGGCTGCGCCTGGCGACGCTTGCACCGGAAACGATCGCGAAAGTGCAGGCGGTCGCGCCGGCGTGGATGACCGTGGGCAATCCGCTGGACGTGGGGCCCTCGGGCGTCTACAACGTCGCGCTGGACGCGCTGCTGGACGATCCGCAGGTCGACGCGCTGCTGGTGCTCATCGCCATTCCGTGGGGCGCGGTGGCTCCCTTCGTGGACAGCGGCGTGGGCATGGAGCAGATGATTTTCCACGACCTGGCCAAGGTGCGCGCGAAGGCGAAACAGATGCCGATTCTGGTCGCGCATATCGGGCATCCGCGTTTCGTGAAAATGACCGAGGAAGCGGTGGGCGATTTTCTGCCGGTGTATCCCAACGCGGAGCGGGCGGCCGCGGCGTTGGCGGCGATGGCGACCTTTAGAAAAGCAGAGTGAAGCGCACCAGTCCCGCGTAGAAGGCGTAGCCGCCGGCCTCGCCGTCATCCTCGTCGGCGTGCTTGTATTCGAGGTTCGAGCCGAAGTAGCCCGCCCGGCCGCTGACACCCACGGTGAAGGTATTGGCGACGAAGAAGTCGACGCCCGCGCCCACCGCGCCGCCGAAGCCGTGCGCGTTGTTGTCGTCGGTGAGCGTCGTGTCCTTGACCACCCACTTGGCCTTGTAGCCCAGGAAGCTCGCGCCGCCCATGAGCGTCACGTAGGGCACGACGTACTGGGTGTTCCAGTTGAAGCGCGGCCCGGCCATGGCGGTGCAGTGGCTCAGGTCGATCCGGCCGGTTTCGTCCTCGTCGCTTGCTTCGTGAACACTGTAGATGAAATCGGCTTCGAGACCGAGCCAATCGACGATCCCGTAGGCGAAGGCGCCGCCGAAGGCGAAGTCGGGCGCGAACATGTCGCCCAGATCGCCGCCGAGCATCACGCCGCCGGCCTGGGGCATGATGGCGAAATCGTTTTCCATCAGCGCCGCGGCCGGGACGGCCGTCAGCAGCAGAACCATCAAGGCCAACGCCAAGCGTTTCATCTTACCACCGCAGATTGAGGCGCAACGTCAGCGAAACGCCGTTGAGCGCCGTGTTGAACACTTCCTTCTGGAAGATGTAGTAGTAACGCACACGAAATCCCAGGTCCACCCGTTCCAGCGCGGCCTGCCCCGTTTCCCAGATCGTGTAGTCGGTGCCGCCGCCGAGGTTGATGGTCAGGTCCTGTTCATCGATACGATCGCCGGCGCGGTCCTCGTAGATCAACGCGGCGACGCCGAAGCCGCCCGAGAAATACGGGTGCAGCCGCCGTCCTTCGAAAAAGTAGCCGACGTTGAACGCGCCGTGGTGCATGCGCAAATCGAACAGGTTCGAGTCGCCGCCCTGCCAGCCGAAGGCCTCGCCGCGCGCGTCGGCGTACAGGTAGTTGATCTCGCCGATCATGTTGCGCGCCCAGGGAAAATCGAACACCTGAAACAGCGTGCCGCCGTAGGTTTCGGTCGGCATGATGCGGATGTAATCGGCGCGATCGTCGAAGCCGAACAGGTACATGAAGCCGCCCTCGGCGCAGGTGTTGCTTTTAAAATCCTTCGCCCACGCCGCCGGCGCGAGGGCCAGCAGCGAAACAACCGCGAGAATCAGCAGCGAACGTCGCACGGGCGATGCCTCTCCTTAAAACGAGAACGTCACGGTGGCCAGGCCCTGCACCACGCGGGCCGAATCGAAATCCTGCACGAAAATATAACTGAAACGCGAGCACAACCCCAGGGCGATGTTGTCGGACACGATGGCGGTCACGCCCAGGCCGGCCGTCGCGCCGGGATCGTTTTCGTCTTCGAGCGGCGGATCGAGGTTGATCAGATAATACTCCGCGCCCAACAACACGTACGGTTCGACGTAACCGGTCAGCAGGTTCCAGCGGAAGTGGAAGTACAGTTCCTGCATGGTCATCGTGTTGGTCTTGTCGTCGCGCACTTCGACTTCCTGGTCGCTGCGCAGCAGGCCGAACTGCACGCCCGCGCGGTCGCTGATGCCGTAGTCGATGTGCCCGCCGAACACCAGGTCGAGCTTGGTGCGGAAGTACTGCGGCTGCGGATGCGTCATGTACGGCTTTTGCATGCCCACGTCCGCGCCCACGCTCACGCGTCCGCCCCGCTGGGCCAGCACCGGCGCGGCGCTCAGCAGCAAAACGGTCAACAGCAATATCGTCATACGACGTACGTTCATCCGGACTTCCCGCCTCGGGCGATGTTGGTCGATAAAGAATGGTTCAACGTACCGTCAAGCGCGCGCGAGTGTCAAGTAATCCGGGCTTGTTCCCGGCGCGCGGGGGCGGCTATCATGGGGCCCCTCACGGAAAGGATGCGGCATGGAGCATATTTGGCTCGAGCAGATCGCCGACGGTCAGTTGGTCGACGGAGTTTATTTTGTGCGCAACAAATCGCGCGGGACGACCCGGGCGGGCAAACCGTACCTCAACCTGACGCTGGCCGACCGCACCGGCGAGATGGAGGCGCGGGTGTGGGACAACGCCGAACAGTTCGACGCGGCGGCGGGTTCGGGGTCGTTCGTGCTGATTCAGGCGCGCGGCAATTTGTACAACAACCAGATGCAACTGGTGGTCACCTACCTCGAGCCGGTGCCGGAAAGCGAGGTCGACGCCGCGTTGTTTCTGCCGGTGTGTCCGCGCGATGTCGAATCCTATTGGCAGACGGTCCGCGCGCTGGCCGAGTCGCTGGAGGACGAGCCGCTGCGCGCGCTGGCGCTGGCGCTGTTGGACGACGAGGAACTCGGTCCCCGCTTCAAGACCGCGCCGGCGGCGATGAACATCCACCAGGCGTACCTGGGCGGGCTGCTGGAGCATACGTGCTCGATGATGCTGCTGGCCGATAAAATCTGCGCGCATTACCCGGCGCTGGACCGCAACCTGCTGCTGGCCGGCACGCTGTTTCACGACCTGGGCAAGGTGCGCGAACTGGCCTACACGCTCTCGCTGGACTACACCGACGAGGGGCGGCTGGTCGGGCATCACGTCATCGGCATCCAGTACCTGACGCGCCTGGCCGCGCAGGTCCCGGACCTGAGCGCCGAACGGGTGATGCAGATCGAGCACATGATTCTGTCGCACCACGGCCGGCCGGAATGGGGCTCGGCGAAGATTCCGATGTTCGCCGAGGCGGCGGTGCTGCATTACCTGGACAACCTGGACGCCAAGGTGTTCGCCTTCCTGGAAACCGAAACCAAAATCGCCGCGGGGCAGTGGTCCGAGCGCGTCTGGCATTTGGAAACGAACATCTACAAACCGGCGCGCACGCAGGACGGTTATCGCTTCGCCCTGCCCGGCGCGCCGTCCGCACCGAAAAAAGCGGCGCAAACGAGCGGCGAAGAATTGCCCCTTTTCGGTAAATAAATGCGCCCGATTATTTTCGATGTCGACCGCACGCTGCTGGACGGCATGAGCGGCTACCTGTTCGCCTCGTGGATGATCCGCGAGCGCGCGATGCCGTTGGCCGGCATGTACCGTTCGTTTCGCGCGATGGCGCTGTACCGCCTGGGGCTGCGCGGCGAAATCGCGATCGTCGAGGCGGGCGTCACTTGCTACGCGGGGTTGAGCCCGCGGCGGGTCGACGAACTGGCCGAGCGCGCCGTGCGCGAGACGATGTCCCCGCGTTTCTACCGCGAGGCGCTGACGCAACTCGACGAGCACCGCGCGGCGGGCGACACGGTGCTGCTGGCCACGGGCTCCAACGAGTTTCTCGCGCGGGCGCTGGCGCGGATCGTCGGAGCGCACGACGGTATCGGCACCTCGTCGCTGCACGACAACGGCCGGCTGCTGCCGGTGATGGCCCAGCCGCCGTGCATGGCCGAGGGCAAACGCGACCTCGTGCTCGAATGGCTGTCCCAGCGCGGTTTTACGCCGACCGACGCTTTGGTGTATACCGATAACGGAATCGACATTCCCCTGATCGAAGCGGTCGGCGAGGCGGTGGCGATCAACCCCGACGCGACGCTGGCGGCCTACGCGGCCGCGCACGAAATCGAGGTTCGTCACTGGCGCACCCCGGCCGATCCGCAGTACCGGCGCACCGGCACCAGTTGGCCGCTGAAAGAGTGAGATGCTGCAGTACGATCATCCGGTGTATCGTCCGCCCTCCGAGGCCGACAGCCTGATCATCCAGGCGGTCATCGGCTGCCCGCACAACCGTTGCGGTTTTTGCGACATGTACAAGGCGAAGAAATTCCGCGCCCGGCCGCAGGCGGAGATTCTGGACGATCTCGAACGCGCGCGGCTGCTGTACGGTCCGCAAATCCCCACCATTTTTCTCGCCGACGGCAACGCCATCGTGCTGCCCACCGAGCGCCTGGTGGAAATCTGCGAGAAGGCGCACGAGTTGTTCCCGCAGTTGCGGCGCATCACCACGTACGGCTCGGCGAAGTTCGTCGCGCGCAAAACGCCCGAGGAACTGGCGCTGCTGCGCGCCGCCGGCCTCACGCGCCTGCACATGGGGCTGGAATCGGGCGACGACGTGACGCTCAAACGAATCGACAAGGGCGCCGACGCACAGACGATCATCCGCGCCGGGCGGCTGGTGATGGACGCGGAGATTGAACTGTCGCTGTACACCATGATCGGCGTCGCGGGCGTCGAGCGCGCGCACGAGCATGCGACGGCCAGCGCGGCGGTGATCAACGCGGTGCGGCCGACCTTCGTGCGGCTGCGCACGTTCATCCCCCGGCGCAACACGCCGCTGCTGCGCGAATGGCGCGAGGGACGTTTGACGCTGCCCGATCCGTACCAGGCGCTGCGGGAAACGCGCGAGCTGATCGCGGGCATCGACGCGTCGACGTTGCTGCAGAGCGACCATCTGAGCAACTTCCTGGACGTTTCCGGCGGCCTGCCCGAACAGAAAGGCGCGCTGCTGATGCAAATCGACGAGGCGCTGACCTGGCCGCGTGATCGTTTCCGACCCGATTCGGCGGCGCTGATCGAGATCGGTTTGTAGGGCGTTTTGTTGGTGTACAAGCTGGAATAGATTCTTTACACTAACCCGCCAATGGTCACGCTGATTGTGTTGTTAATCGTGAATCACCAAGGATCTTTATCATGAAACTCTCCACTCCCCCGATTCTGTTGCTTATCATTTGTCTACTGGTTTTTCCTTTCACCGCCATTGCCGAAGAGGACGATTCCGAAGATGAGACGCCCACGCCCGGCGCGCCGACCATCGTCGGCGAAGAACTCGTGGTGACCGGCACGCGCGTCGAAGAGGATCCGCAAAACATACCGGCGGACGTTTCGGTCATCGACCAACACCGTCTGCAGCGACCGGGCGTGAAGAGTTCGCTCGACGCGCTGACCGACATCGCGGGCGTCAAAGCCAACCCGCGACAGGATCACGCGATCTTCAACGACATCGAAGTGCGCGGCCTGGCGGCCAACGCAACCAGCGGCGGCAACCTGCTGATCATCCTGGACGGCATTCCGCAGCGGCGGTTGTCGTTCGGCGGTCCGTACCTGGGCGGTCTGCCCTATGACGCGGTGTACCGCCTGGAGATGGTCAAGGGCCCGCTGTCCTCGCTGTACGGCCGCAATGCGCTGGCCGGCGCGTTGCAGTTGTTCACCGATCCGGGCGCGATCGAACCGCACTGCATGTTCAATACGGCGTTCGAATACCCGACGATCTCCACCCGCGCGGCGGTGCAGGGTTCGGGCCCGGTGGGTCGACTGCCCTTCGCGACCTTCAGCCTGACCGGCAGTTTCACCAAGGCCGAGGGCTGGCAGGAGCGCAACCGCTCGACGCGCGGCGATCTGTACCTGCACGTAAACGTGACGCCGACGCCCAACGACCAACTGAAAATCCTCGCCGGTTATTTCAGCGCCGCCGAGGAGTCCGTCGCGCCGGTGCTCATCGACGAGGACGGCGAGCGTCTGGACGACATCGACCGCGACATGAACCTCGCCGTGCCCGGCCAGAACGCGCTGGACCTGACGGAATTCCGCGCCGCGTCGATCTGGACGCATCATTTCGGCGACATCGTGCGCAGCAAGTTTTCCGGCGGCTACTGGCATGGCGACACGATCTGGGCGGTGGGGCGTCCGAGCGACCGCCCGGCCGAAGGGACGATCCTGAGCCGCTCGTCCAGCGACCGCGAAAATTTCGAGGACGTGTATTTCACCGAACTGGAACTGACCGGCTTCTACCGCGCGGGCAATTGGCTCAGCGGTTCGTTGAGCATCGGCGGCAGCTATGAATTTCTCACCTATCGTATGACCAAGGTGGACATCACCACCGACGCCAACGTGACCGCCGACGGCATCAACTTCGCCCCCGGCATTCCGTTGGACCTGAGCAACCCGGTCGAGCCCGGCCGCAGCACGTGGGTGCTGGGCGACAAGACCACTCGCGATACCGAGGAAACCGACACCGGTCTGTTCGTGCGCGATCAAACGACCCTCTTCGAGCGCGTGCACTTGTCCGGCGGCGTGCGCTACGACGCCTTCGACCGCACGCAGGTCGACCCGGCCACCGAGGATGAAGCGCAGCACGACGACAGCGCGGTCAGCCCGAGCGCGGGCCTGTCGGTGGCGATCCTCAACGGCGAAGCCAACCGCCTGAACCTGTACGGCGCGTGGGGCATGGGCTTCTCGCCGATTTTCCGCGCGGTGAACAACACGAAGTTCGCCGACGTGGATCCCGAAACCAGCCGCAGCGTCGAGGGCGGCGTGAAAACCGAATTGCTCGATCGGCGGCTGAACCTGACGGTCGCGGCTTACCAGTTGGAGCGCCTGGACATCGTGGCGATGAACCCGGACACCAACCTGCAGGAGAACGTCGGCGACTGGAAGATCTTCGGCATCGAAACGCAACTGTCCGCGCAACCGATTCCGCAGCTTCTGCTGTACGCCAATCACGCCTGGCGCGACCCGCTGATCGACCGCTACGAAGCGAACACCGATTACGAAGACAACGACATTCCGGCCATCGCGCGGCAGACCGCCGTGGCGGGCGCGGAGGGTCAGGCGTCCTTCGGGCTGTTCGGCGGCGTGGAAGGGCGTTACGTGAGCCTGCGCTACGGCAACGAGGCCAACAGCTTCGAGCTGCCCGCCTACACGCTGCTGGACGCGCACGCGGGCTATCGTTGGTCCGCTCTGCGCTTCGCGGTGTTCGCCAAAAATCTTTTGGACCAGGAATACTACTCGGCGGTGTTCAACGGCGTGGTCAACGGCTCGGCTTTCGAGGGCGCGCCGCGCACGGTGGGCCTGCAGGTGCGGGGCGATTTCTAAGATGAACTGGCGCACCGATCTCGCCTTCTTCGACGTGGACAGCCTGGAATGCGGCGAAGGGTGCGCCTTCGCCTACCGCCCGCGCATGGAGCCGCTGCGGGCGCAGTTGGACGAACTGCACGAACTGGCCGGGCGCGAGAACATCCGCACCCTGTACTGCACCTGCTGTTCGGGCCGGATGCTCGCGCCGGGCGAGAATCCCGACGTGCTGTTCGTGCCGCTGGACGAAACGCAGACCGCGTGGCGCGACGAACTGGACGCGCACCGGATGATCTACCTGGCCAAGGCCGCGTTCGGCAGCCCCGAGCGCAACGCCGAGCATCAGGCCTGGGACATGTTCGCCTTCAACAAAAACGCCGCGCCCCTGCTGCGCGCGTTGGACATTCCGCACTGGATCGTCTTCGGCAACGCGCTGGAGTTGTGCGTCGACTCGGCCGTGCAAGGCCTGCTGGCGGCGGGCATGCGCGTAACGGTCGTGGCCGACGTGCTGGCCTCCAGCGCCATCGGCGACGAGCACAGCCGGCGCGAAAAATTGCGCGCGTGGCGCGAGCAGGGCGTGGAGACGATCTCCCTGGCGCAGTGCCGCGAGCGATTGAGGCCTTCATCGATCCGCTGAACGCCGTGGTCGATTTTTTTCGCGGGCCCGACCTGCCGGCCGAGGTGCGCGGCACGTACCGCCGCCATCTGAGCTACGTGATTTTCGACGCCGCCGCCGCGGGCATTCTGGCCAACGCGCCGGTGATGGCGATCAAAGGGATGGGCAGTCCCGACTGGCAGATGGCGCTGCAGTTGTCCATTTCCAGCATCGGCATGTTTTTGATCATCCACCTGGGCGGTGTAATGGCCGTGCGGCGCAAGATGCCCTTCGTGCTCGGACCGGGCGCGGCTTACGCGATCTGTTCGCTGCTGATGGCGCTGACCGACAACGTGCTGGCCTTCCTGATTCTGCTGGGCTGCGGTTCGCTGTTCGAGGTCATTCTGCGCCCGGCGGTGACCGCGATCATCCGGTTGAATTATCCGGTCGAGGTGCGCGGCGCGGCGGCCGGCGAAATCCGCAAATGGTCGTCGATCACCTTTTTGTTGACCGGCCTGTGCGCCTCGTTTCTGCTCGACCGCGTCGCCGACAGCCCGCGCTGGATGATCAAGGGCCAGATGATCGGCGCGGCGGCGCTGAGCCTGATCGGCTACTGGATTTTCTCCGGCATCAAGGTCAAGGAAACGCTGCGCGGGCCGCGACGGCGCGTGACGTTGGCGGATACCTTCACGCAATCGTGGCGGATCATTTCCACCGACGCGCGCTTCCGGCGCTACCTGGCGATCGGCTTTTTGTACTGCTTCGGCGGGCTGGCCTACGTGTCGTTCGTGCCCGTGTTTCTGACCAAGGACCTGCACTTCGGTTACGTGGGCGCAAGCGTGCTGATTCACATTCTGCCCTCGACGCTGGCCTTTATCAGCACCGGTCTGCTCGGGCAGTGGATCGACCGCGTAAGCACCTGGAAGGCGTGGAGTTGGATCCGTCTGGGCTGGGGCATCGATCCGATCATCCTGGCGCTCACCCCGCTGGCGGCCGACGCGCACGTGGCGGCGATCGTCGTGCTGCCGGTGCTCGGGCGCCTCTTCCGCGGCGCGGTGATGGGCGGTTCGTGGATTCTGTGGTGGCAATTGGCGGTGAATCACTTCGCGCCGCCCGGCGGCGACACCACGCGATACATGGGACTGGTGTTGTTCGTCAACGGCCTGTCGCGGCTGGCCGCGCCGCTTTTCGGGGCGCTGGTGCTGGCGCAATTTTCGGTGGTCGTCGTGCTGCTGATCGGCGGTTCGATCGTGCTGCTGACCTCGGCGCTCAGCGCCCGCGAATACGCCCGCGAGCGCAACGGGGCCCTGCCGCCGACCATGGCCGATTTCGAAGGCCACTCTCGCCCCGAGGATTTTTAGCGAACGATCCTCCGACTGTCCGCCTACGCCATTGACATAATAATCCGATTATCCACAATGGAATCGATCAGACGCATCTCATGGAGGTTGCCATGCGACGGACTTTGCTCCCAGCGATATGGATAGCAGTGCTGGCGTTATTGACCGCGACAATGTTCATTCCCGCCTGCGACGATTCCGACGACGACGACAATATTACTGACGACGAGGAAGCGACGCCCGACCTCAACGGTTGGACCGACGAGAACGGCACGCTGGTCTTTCAGGACGAGAACAATCAACAATGCCCGCCGCCGATGCCGGATCTGGTCAGCGAACCGGAGTTGCAAACATTTCTGGACGCTTATCTGGGAGACTACCTCGATGAATACGGCAACAAGCGTGAGCTGGAATGCGATCCGACCGGTCGTTGGGAAGTCGTCTGCGAGGAAGGCGAAAACGTTTGCCGCGCCGGTTGGCGGTTCCCGGTACTCGCGAAAATCAAGGATCAGGATCTGGCGCTGACCGGGCACGTCATCGATTCGATCAATCCCTGGGCGGCCGGCACCGGGCAAGTCTATTTCGATTATGAAGGACAAACGATCTACGGCGATCGGTTCGCCAACGACTTTGCTTATCGGATTGTATTTGACGATCCCATCTTCGGCGCGGTGTGGACGAAAGAAGAGAAATAAATTCCCGGCGCATCCCATGGAGGTTGCCATGCGACAAACCCTGCTCCCGGCGATATGGTTGGCGGCGCTGATATTGTTGACCGCGACAATGTTCTTCCTCGCGTGCAGCGGCTCCGACAACGATGACGATGACGACGATAACGACAACGACGAGGCGACGCCCGACCTCAACGGCTGGACGGACGAGGACGGCACGCTGATCTTTGAGGACGAGGACAATCAACAGTGCCCGCCGCCGATGCCGGAAGGGATCGGCGAGTATTCGCTGCAATTGATTCTCGACGACTACACCGGTTCCTACCAGGACGAATTCGGCAACGACCGGGCCGTGGCGTGCGATCCGCAAGGACGCTGGGAATTGTCATGTTACGACCTGGACAGTTTCTGCGATCCGATTTGGAACGTTCCGGTATTGGTGACCATCGCCGGTCAGGAGCAATCGCCGGCCGGCTTTATCGTTGAGAATTACTTTTCACCCGGCTCGGGCCAGCTCAACTACTCCTATGACGATCTGCATTTTTACGGCGACCCGTTCGAAACGGCTGACGGCGAATATAAAATTGTTTTCAACGATCCCACCTTCGGCGCGGTGTGGACGAAGCAGGAGTAAGCGGTTTTTTCTCCGAACGGCGCAACTCGCTTGCCCACGGCGGCCCGGCTCGTTTAGGATACGGTTTCATCGTTAACCGAAGCGGGTCGTGTGCATGAGTCGTGGTCGCGCCATCGCCGTTTTGTTGATCGTACTGCTGCTGATCGGCCATCTGGCCGCGTATCAGTATCTGGGGGGGTACGTCACCGAGCAGGTGCGCGACAACCTGACCGGCGACGACCGCGCCCTGCCCGCGCGTTCGTTCATCTTGCTGGCGCTGACTTTCGACTGGCTGCTGGTCTCGTTTTTGATCTTCCGCATCGGCACGTGGAAACGGCGGTTGGACGAACTGGCGCACGTACGCGGCGAACTGGCCGACGTGCGCAAGGCGCTGGAGATGGAGCGCGCGCTGACCGCCTCGGACGAGCGCATGCACCGGCTGGTGGAAACGGCGGGCATGGCGATCTTTCTGCTCGACGGCTCGGGGCACCTGGCGCTGGCCAACCGTCACGCGGCCGAGGCGCTGGGGCTGATGCGTCACCAGGTGCCGGGCACGTCGCTGGCCGATCTGCTGGCGCCGCAGGCCAAGGTGAACCTGGCCGATCTGCAACGGGCGCTGATCGACGAGGGTCCGCAGTCGATCACCTTGCCGCTGCGCCGGCGCGACGGCGGCGTGATCAACATGTACGTACAACTGACGCTGTTCGAGGGCATGAACAGCGAACATTGGATCAGCGCGTTCTGCCAGCCGCTGGACGAGATGGCCGAACTGACGCGGCCCGACGCGACCAAGGCGCCCGACTTCGTGCTGGTCGCCGACGACGAGGAACTCATCCGGTTGCTGGCCAAGAACATGCTGCTGCGCATGGGCTATCAGCCGCTGCTGGCCGTCGACGGCGCCGAGGCGGTCAAGCTGTTCGAGCGCCACGCGCCGCGCATCAAGGCGCTGGTGCTGGACGTGATCATGCCCAACCTCAACGGCCGCGAAACCTACGACCGCATCCGCGAGATCGACCGCGACGTGCCGGTGATCTTCTGCTCGGGCCTGGCCGACTATTACGACCTGGGCCACTTCGACGAGGAAGTGCTCCTGCTGCAAAAGCCCTTCAGCCTCGACCAGTTCGAAGAGGCGATCACCAACGCGCTGGCGAAAGAAACGTACTGAGATGAAGTTGCGTCTTCTCCCGATCCTGCTGCTGGCGCTGACCATCGGGTGCGCGGCGTCGGCGGTGCAGAACATGCAACGCGAGCTGGCTCCGTGGAAACCGGCGGAGGTCGGCGCGATTCATCTGTCGATCCCCGCGAGTTTTGCGCCGCTCGAACGCGCGCCGCTGACCGTCTTTTTCCCGCAGGGTGACGCGCACGGCCTGCCGTGGATCGCCGTGGCGCAAACGCCCGCCGCGCAAAGCGAGACGACCGCGCGGGAGATGCTCGACGCGCTCACGACCGCGCGCGACGCCGACGAGGTCGAGTTGTCGCCGGCGCAGACGAAGATCGCCGGGCGCACCTGCGACGGTTGGGCGGTCAAGGACAAACAGACGCGCGGTTGGGTGTTCGTGTTGCCGCAGGGCGAACGGACCGTCGGGGCGATCGGCGTGGCCGCGCCCGCGTGGTGGCCGCTCGCCCGGGCGCTGGCGCTGCGCGACGCGATTCTCGACGGCGTGTCCATCGATCCGGTCGCCAAGGCCGAGTAACTTTTTTTTCGTCACCCCTCGCCAGCCTCGTTACAATTTCCTATAGTGATTGAAGTTTCACCGTTGAGTCGGACGTGCCCGTATTGTCGAGGATCTTTCCTTTAAGCCGGAGCGTTTTTATGCGACTGGCCCGGATGGTGTTTTTCCTTTTGCTCATCGCCGCACCGTTGTGGGCCGCCGAAGCCACGCCCGATCCCGCCGCGCGTTTTCTGGGGCAGTGGGAAGGACCGGCGAACGTCTACGACGATCTGAACGCGATCAAACCGACCAACGCCACACTGACCATCACCCGCTCGCCAAGCGAGCCCAAGTACCTGGTCGTCGAACTGACTATCCTCAAAACGCAGACGATGCGCCTGACCAAATGCGAACTGCTCAAGCCCGGCGAACTGCGCGTACGCGAAGAAGTGATGAGCGACCTGCGCCGCCTGCGCGTGGACGGCGTGCTCAAATCGCGGCACGGCACGCGTATCGAGGAAGGGTACATCCGGTTTTTCGTCGAAACGGAAACGGGCGACTTCCGCCCTTATTACACGGTGAAACTGGCGGCGAAACGAAGCAAGCCGCCGAGCGAAACATCGGAGCCGTAAGATCGTGAAAAAAATTCTTCTGTTGTTGATGCCGATGCTGGCGGCGGCGTCGCTCGCCCTGGCGGCCGATCCGTACCTGCTGGGCGATCTGCCGCTGGGTTCATCAATGGAAACGGCGCGCGCGGTCGTCGGCGAATGGGTCGAGGCGGCCGCCCCCGAAGGCCTGCGCGCGTTCACCGTCGCCGGGCCGGTGCGACAGGCGCGCGACCTGCGCTTGATCTTCAAAGACGACGAGTTGATCTCGCTGAGCTACCGCACGCCGGGCGGCGCCTTCACCGCCGTGCGCCGGGCGTTGGCGAAGGTGTGCGGCGCGTTTTCGCCCAAGGAAGACGGTCACCTGGCCTACGAGGCGCGGCGCGACGGCAAGCTGCTGCAACTGCTGCGGCAGGACGACGGCGGCGCCTGGGTGGTCTGGATGGCCGAGGATAAAATTCCGCCCGAACTCAAGCGAGGCAAGCAAACGCCATGAGCTTCTTCTCGCGCCGGATGGGTTCGTTGCTGCTGCGCTCCGCGCTGTTCGCCGGGGGCCTGTGCGTGTTGGGCGGACTGGCGCTGGCGACGGTCGACGCGGTCGAACAGGGCTACCTGGGCTGGTCGACGCATCTGTTTTTCCGCACGACGGCCTACGGCGCGTATTTCGGCGCGCTGCTCGGATCGGTTGTGGCGGCGGCGGTGGTCCTGCAGTTGTTGCTGCTGCGACTGATGCTGCGCTCGCCGTTGCGCGCGGCGGTGGCGTTGTGGGCCGGGTGGCTGACGACGTTGCTGGCGACGGCGGCCTCGCCGAAAATCCTCGCGCGGCTGGTGGCCGACACGCCGGTGGCCAAGCTGCCGTTGTTCGCCGGCGACGCGGCGTCGATGACCACCTTCGTCACGCGGATCATCGCCGGGGGGCTGGTGCCCGAGCGTATCACCCGGCTGGCGTTGGATTTCCCGCCGCTGATGCTCGTGCCGCTGCTGCCGCCGCTGGTGCTGGGGCTGATCGTCTATTTGCTGCTGCACTGGCCGTTGCGTCGTTTCTTCGCCGCCGACGAAGCGCCGAAAATCCACACCGGGCGGTGGATCGTCTGGACGATCGCCGTCGCGCTGGCCGCGGCCGGGCCGCCGCTGCTGGCCGACGCCACGCGGCCGGACACGGCGAACCTGCCCAACCTGGTGCTCATCAGCATCGACACGCTGCGCATCGACGTGATGGGCGCATACGGCGCGAAGGTCTCGGCCACGCCCAACATCGACGAAATGGCCGCCGCGGGCACGTCGCTGGCCCAGGTGCGCGCGCCGGCGAGTTGGACGCTGCCCTCGCACGCCGCGATGCTCACCGGGCGCTGGCCGTGGCGATTGGGCGTGCGCCGGGTGGCCGATGCGCTCTCCGCCGAGGCGCGTACGCTGGCCGAACGGCTGGCCGCGCGCGGCTACGAAACGCACGCGGTGGTGACGCATCTGTTCGTCGATTCGCCCTACGGCATGGGCCAGGGTTTCGACCGGGTGGAGCATCCGACGACCGAACGCGCCGCCGACGCGATCAAGGCGACGCTGCACTGGCTGGCCACGCGGCGCGGCGATCGTCCGTATTTTCTGTTTTTGCACCTGTACGATCCGCACTGGCCTTACGATCCGCAGGGGCAGATTCCCAGTCTGCTGCTGGGCGATTCGTCGCTGGCCGACCGCGTGCGCGTCCAGGATTACGCGAACTTCATCGACCTGGCCAAGGCGCTGCGCACGCTGCCGCCGCGCTACACCGACGCGGCGCGGGCGCTGTATCTGGGTGAGGTGTACGGGGCCGATCGCGCGGTCGGGCAGTTGCGCGAGTTTCTGCGCGGGCAAGATGAGAATACGTTCTTCGTGCTGGTCAGCGATCACGGCGAACTGTTCGGCGAACGCGAGATGTACGGCCACGGCATCACGCTGCAACCGCCGGAAGTCGAGGTGCCCTGGATCGTCGCCGGGCCGGGCGTGCCCGCCGGACGGATGCTCAACGGACCGGCCGGCCTGATCGACGTGACGCCCACGCTGCTGAGCCTGCTGGGCGCAAAGGACGGTTCGTGGCCGACCGACGGGCTGGACCTGACCGCCGCCATCCGCGACGAGCAGGAATTGCCGACGCGCCGCTGGGTGGGCGGCGAAAACACGTTCATCGGCGAAACGCCCGCGCGCTACGTCGCCGACGACCGCTGGTTCTGGTTCGGCGGCGTCAAGGAAAGCGTGCGCGGATTGGAGGTCGACGTGCCGGCGTTTCTGCTGGAGCAAGGTACGGGCGACAACGTCGTCGCCGGCGAGTTGATCGAAGAGTTGATGCCGCAAATCGAGGCGATCGTCGAAGACCTGTTCGCCGGGGCGGGCCGCTCGACGCGCCACGTGACGCTCGACGAGGCGCAGAAGAAAAAATTATCCGAATTGGGGTACGTGCAATAGCGTACTTGGTCATGCACAGCTTTCGCCTAACGGCGAAAACTGTGGCACAAAAAAACGCGTCACTTTTTTTTGTGCAACACTTTTGGCGATAGCCAAAGGCGTGCCTGACACCACTTCAATCCTTTTCCTTTTCGCCGCCCAACAACCATTGACCGCGATTGCTGTGGTAGGAGATCGCCGGGCCGCCGGTGACCGCCCAGGCGCCGGGCTCGAAGGCGAAGATCGGCCGTGGCCAATCGCCGGGAAGGCCCTCGTCGTAGGGTTCCTCGTAGGGATTGCGCGAACCGCCGATCAAATCCAGCAGCGTTTCGGCGCTGCCCTTGCCGCCGAATTGCAGCGGCGCCCAGTCGAAGCGCACGCCGCCGGAGGTCGTCGCATCCCAGCGCGGCTCGGCGGCGATTTGAAACAAAGGGCCCACGCGCAGACCGTAGCTCAGGCCCGGATCGTCGGTGAAAAACGCGTCGCCGATCCAGGCCGTGGCCGAACCGCCGACGTTGTAGTGCGTGCGCGGGCCTTCGCTGACGCGCGTAGCCCAGTCGACGCCCATCATCGCGTTCATCCAGCCCAAGCCGACACAGGCGCGCAGCACGGTTTCGGCTTCCTTGTCCTGCGCGAACCCCCAGGCGCCGGTGACGCCGTAAGTCGAGAGCGTGCCGGTCGCGTCGACGCCGTCGGCCACGCCTTTGCGCACGAAGACGCCGAAGTTGGCCAGCACGCCGCGGAAGGTCGTCGGGCGCACCTTGTTGCCCAGGTAGCCGAAGCTGGCGTAGCCGCCGAATTCGACCTCGTCGGATTCGAGAATGCCCGTGGCCGGCACCGGCGCGTAGGCCGGGTTGCAGGCGGCGAACAAAGCCGCGAAAGACAGAAGTAAAAAGGCGACAAGCAAGCGGCGCATGACGCTCCGTTTCACGCAAAAATGATATTGGAGCATGCATACCATCATTTTTCCGGGGGGCCAAGAGAGACAATTACTTGAAAGCCGACAAAGTCGTCCGTGACTTTCTCGGCTTACGGTCGACGAAAAGCGCGGTTTTCGTCTCCCTTCGTTCTCAGCGACGAGGAACGCCGCCGAAAATGGCGATACATCCATGGATCGCGGCGAAGGATCTTTATCAGCCGCCTCGCCTCTCAGATTTCCGCACACTATGACAGAAAGTCAGCATGCCCGATTTTCGGCCTGTGACGAGAATCCACACAGTTTCGCCGGGTTGCGCGATTTTGGCGATTTGGCACCGAACTTGCTCTTTCTAAAGGCGAACTCAATGCTCTTTTGCAACGTGAGGGGCGCGAACGAAACGGTCATTTCGGCAACGAAACGACGGCGAACGCCCCGGGTGTTCATCACAAGAGGCTTTCTACCCCGATAAGGGGTTGTTTTCCTGCGAGAATCCCCCTCACTGGGATTCTCAGTGACCCTCCAAGGTGACCCTATCACCACCCATCTTCTTTGACGGTGGATCCATCCCCAGGATCCGCCGTCAACCTATCTAAAAATAAACTTGGTTTTTCGCCCAAAAATCGTGCAAAAAGGTCACAATTGTCGGAAGATTTGTAATGAGTAAATAAAATTGTAGCGATATCCATACATTACCCTTATTTATTGAAGTACGACTTGAGGAAAAACAAGCGTAAGAGAATGTTTTATTGTGCTTTTCTTTACAGAAACGTTCCTGAAAATATCAGGCCGTAATTCACGATTTTTCCCCGATAAACGCCCTGATTTTCAGTCATTCCACCAAAGTGCGCCGGGAATGAGCGGCGGCGGCGAATATTAGCCTTATTTTTTCCAGATTCGCCTTGCGGACGGCCCCTCGTCGGGTCATGATGGGGAACTTACCGACATCGTGTAACTTTGGTTGTCTTTGTCCGACCAACAACGCTACAATGCGTTCTTGCCGCGATTGAGGAGAGGATCGTTGCCCGAGTTTATCGATATTCATAGCCACGCCCTGCCCGGCTTCGACGACGGCGCGGCCAAGGCGGAGGAGACGGTCGCGATCGCCAGGCACGCGCTGGCGGCGGGCTTTGGCGCGATCTGCACGACGCCGCACATGATGATCGGCGTGTACGAGCACGACCGCGCCGAGCAACTGGAGGCCATCGCCGCGCTGGCCGAACCGCTGGCCGAGGCCGCGCTCGGCTTGCGCCTGCTGGCGGGCACGGAGTATTACCTCGACGACAACTTCCAGTCGCTGCTGGACAGCAACGAGCTCTATCCGCTGCACGAAGGCAAGCACGTGCTGGTCGAACTGCCGCTGCTGCGCATTCCGCCGATGGCGCGCGACTGGGCTTTCCGTATGCGCGTCAAGGGCTGGGTGCCGGTCCTGGCGCACCCGGAGCGCTACGCGGACCTCGGGCGCAAACCCAAGCGGATCGAGGAACTGCGCGAGGCCGGCTACCTGGTGCAGATCAACCTGGGCAGCCTGATCGGCCTGTACGGTCGCGAGGCGCGCAAGGCCGCCGAGTGGATGCTCAAGCACGAGGTCGTCGACTTCGCCGGCTCGGACGCGCACACGCCGGGCCACGCGGAGCGCATCTACACCGAGGGCGTGGACATGCTGCGCAAGACGATCGGCGAGCAGAAGCTGGAAGACCTGCTGATTCACAATCCCCGCGAAGCGTTGGGGCTGGACGATTAAAGGAAAACCCATGGGCGAACGATTGGAAGATCTGGATTTCGGGCCCTATGAAGTCGATCCGGACAGCGTACGGCTGCTGCCGCAGGTGTTTTGCCTGACCCACGACGTGCTGCTGCTGGACCACGTCGATCCGGACACGGACAAGCCGGTGGTCGTCGGTCTGTCCAACCCCAGCGACCTGAACACGATCGACGCGATCAGCCGCGTGCTGCGCGGCCGGCGCGTGCTGCCGGTGAAGATTGCGGGCGACAAGATTCAAAAGGCGCTCGCGCTGGCCTACGGTTTGGACAAGATCACCGCGAAGGACGAAGTGCGCGGCGATCCGCCGCAGGAGCTGGCCGGCGAGGTGATGCTCGGCGAGGTGCCCGACGACAGCCGCCGGCGCAAAGAGAAGATCGAGGCCGTCACCAACGAGTGGGACGTGGACGCGCCGATCAAGCGGCTGGTCAACGATCTGCTGGTCAACGCGCTGCGCCGCGGCGCCACCGACATTCACATCGAGAATTTCCGCTACCACGCCGCCACGCGCATCAAGATCGACGGCCTGCTGCAGCAGGTGAACGCGGGCATCACCAAGGACAACGTCAACGAGGTGATTATCCGCCTCAAGGTCATGTCGCGGCTGGACATCGCCGAACGCCGCGCGCCGCAGGACGGGCGCATTCTGCTGACCGTCGAACAGGGCGGTAAACAACAGGACGTGGCGTTTCGTCTGTCGCTGATTCCGGGTCTGGACGGCGAGGACGCCGTGTTGCGCGTGCTGGACAAATCGATGGCCCCGATCGACCTGGAACTGCTGGGCTTCACCTCGCGCGATCTGGAGACGTTCAAACGGCTGATTTCCAATCCGCACGGCATGGTGCTCAACAGCGGCCCGACCGGCTCGGGCAAGACCACGACGCTCTACGCGAGCCTCAAGCACATCAACAATCCGACGATCAAGATTCTTTCGGCGGAAGACCCGGTCGAGTACGACCTCGAGGGCGTCTGCCAGAAGCAGATTTCCGGCAAGCTGGGCTTCGCCGATCTGGCGCGCGCCTTCTTGCGCCACGACCCCGACGTGCTGCTGATCGGCGAGATCCGCGACGTCGAAACCGCCGACGTGGCCACCAAGGCTTCGCAAACCGGCCACCTGGTGCTGTCCACCGTGCACACCAACGACGCCGTGCACGCCGTGCCGCGCCTGGTGAGTCTCGGGCTGACGCACGAGGAAATCGCGCAGGTGCTGCTGGGGGTGCTCAGCCAGCGCCTGGTGCGCCGCGTGTGCCGGGGCTGCGGCGAGCCGTACCTGCCCGACCGCAAACTGCGCGAGCCGTTCGGCGAGGCGATCAAGGGCTTCGAGTTCATGCGCGGCACGGGCTGCCGGCGCTGCAGCAACACGGGCTTCCGCGGCCGCATCGGCCTGTTCGAACTGCTGGTCATCGACCCCGACCTGCAACTGGCCATTCAGAACGAACGGCCGGTCAACGAACTCAACGACCTGGCCGTCGCCCACGGCATGCGCCCGCTGGTCTGGGACGGCCTGCTCAAGGTCGAACACAAGATCACCACCATCGAGGAACTGCACCGCGTGATTCCGCTGCGGCAGATTATCGCCAACACGCAGTACGCGCGCCCGGCGGACAATGAATAAACGATGGACCTGCACGGCAAACGAGTTCTGATGACCACTTCCCACTGGAGCATCGGCTCGGGCGGCAGCGTGCAGATGCTGCTGCTGGCTCGGGCGTTGCGCGCGGCGGGCGCGCACGTCGAGGCGCTGTTCAAATACCGCGCCGGGCAGACCGTCGACAAAAGCAACCTGCGCCCGCTGGTCGAGCTGGGCGTGCCGCTGCATTTCCTGCGCACCAACCGCTGGTACTCGCCGCTGCAGATTCTCCGCCTGCGCCGGATTCTGCGCCGGGGGCGTTTCGACATCGTGCACACGCACAAGGGCGGCGACCTGTCGCTGGCGCTGCTGGCGGGCGTCGGCTTGCGCCTCCCCTGCCTGCTCAACACGCGCGGGGTGAATTTTCCGCTGGGCCTGAACCGCTTCAAATACAACCTGCGGCGGCTGGACCGCGTCATCGTGGTCAGCGAGGACAGCAAGCGGGCGATGGTCGAGTGCGGCGTGCGCGCCGAGAAGATCCGCGTGATTTACGGCGGCGTGGACACCGAACGCTTCCGCCCCCGGCCCGACCTGCGCGGCGAAGTGCGCTCCGAACTGGGCCTGCCCGCCGACGCGGTGGTCAGTCTGGTCGTCGCCAACCTCGTGCGGCAGAAGGGCCACGGCGATTACCTCGAAGCGGCCGCCGCCTTGCGCGCCACGCAGCCGCGGCTGCATCATGTCTTTGCCGGTTCGGGCGACGCGACGCCCTGGCGCGAAACGGCCGAGCGGTTGGGCGTGGCCGACCGGGTGATCTTCGCCGGGTTCCGCCGCGACATGGAGCGCGTGTACGGCGCGGCCGATTTGTCGGTGATGCCCGGTTTCGCGGGCGAAGGCGTGTCCGGCGTGCTGCGCGAGGCGCTGGCCTGCGGCGTGCCGGTGATCACCACCGACGTGGGCGGCAACGCCGAGTTGATCGCCGACGGCGCCACCGGATTGGTCGTGCCGGTGCGCGCGCCGAGTGCGCTGGCCGAGGCGATCGGGCGCCTGGCCGCCGACGCCGAGTTGCGCCGCCGTCTGGCCGACGCCGGGCGCGAGCAGGTGCTGGCGCGCTATTCGGCGCAGGCGCGGGCCGAGAACATTTTCGCGCTGTACGCCGAGGTGTTCGCCGCCAAGGGATTGTCCTTTTAGCGGACGGAAAAAATGCTGCGCAACCTTTTCGTCATCGTCGTGCTGTCGTGCGTCGCGCTGAGCGCGGTCGCCTGCGGCGATCCGTCGGAAAAGGGCAAGCTCGACAACTCCGATTATTCGCCCGGCGGCGGCGGGGACGGCGACGGCGCGGGCCCCGGCGGCATCCCCGGCGAATGCACGACGCTCAACGACACGATCGGCAACTGGCTGGCGCTGGACGCGGTGGACGGTCCCTTCGACGATGTGCAGCCGGGCGACACCTTCGTCGCCGTAGGCCGCTACCGGCTGGTGTCGCCGGACGAGGCCTACGTGACCGGCACGGTCTGCGGCACCGTCTGCGAGGAAACCAAAGTCACGCCGCCGCTGCCGGCGGGCACCGGCGAGTTTCGCACCGAATTCACCGCGGTCGCCGTACCCGATCCGGACCAGGCGCGCAACTGCTTCAACCTGACGATGCTCGACCCCGACGGCGAAGTGATCCTGCGCTGCTCGTACCACCTTTGATCGACCGCGCAAGTAAGATATTCTCGAACGATCCATGAAGACGAATCCGACCATCGTTTATCGCGGCCCGTTCGCCGACTGCTTCGACGCCTTCGTCGCGGCCGTGGCCGAGGAACGCCAAAACGACGCGCTGCGGCCGATCGTCGCGGTCGTCGGCTCGGGCCCGGTGCGCCGCGACCTGCAACGGCAACTGGTGGAGAAGCTGGGCGGCGTGCTCAACGTGCGGCTGCTCACGCCGGATCATCTGGCCGAGGAATTGACGGCGACGGAAATAGCGGCGCGCGGAAAGCGTCCGGCGACGGCGCTGTACCGGCAGGCGCTCATCGCGCGCTTGCTGCGCGACGGTAAGGGCGGCGCGTATTTCGGCGCGGTGGCGGCTTACGCGGGGGCGGCGCGCACGCTGCTGGAGACCTTCACCGACCTGGAGGAAGCCGGGTGGGAACACTGGCCCGCCGGTGCGCCGCGCACGAAAAAGCTGGGCGCGACGGCCGAGCTGTTCGACGCTTACCGCCGCGAGTTGTCCGCCGCGCGCACCACGCCGCAGGACGCCTATCGGCTCGCCGCCGAGCGCGCGCATACCTTCGGCGAGGTTTTCGGCGCGACGACGCTGCACGTGGTCGGACTGTACGACGCGAACTTCATTCAACGCGAGTTGCTGGCGCGTTTGGGCGAGCACGTCGACGTGCGCCTGTATCTGCCCGCCGTGCTTCACCCCGAGCGCCTGCCCTGGGGCGAATGGCTCACCGCGCCGACAACGCACGCGACGCCGTGGCGCATCGAATCGTGCCCCGACGAAGCGGCCGAAGCGCGGGAGATCGTCCGGCTGGCCAGGCAACTGCGGCGCGATGGGACGCCCTATCGCCGCATGGGCGTGCTGCTGCGCCACGTCGACGCCTACGCCGACCTGCTGGCCGACGTGTGCCGCGAGGCGCAGGTGCCCTGCCGGTTGGAGACGGGCTGCACGCCGACCGACTCGCCCGCCCTGCGCTCGCTGCTGCGCCTGACCGCGTTGCTCGAAGGCCGGCGCGGACGCGGCGAGCTGTTGGCGTTCCTCGGCGCGACGCCGCTGCCGGCGCATTATCCCGCTTATGAAAACGCCGCCGCCACGCAACGGCGGTGGGATGCGCTGAGCCGCCACGCGCGCTTGCGGCAGTTCGACGATTGGCCCGAGCGGCTGCAACGGATCGTCGACGACGAAAAGGCGAGCGCGGAGGATCACAACGGGGCCGCGCATCTGCTCGCGGCGGGCGTTGCGCTCGTCGAGTATCTGGAGCGCATCGAGCACGCGGACTCCTTTCGCCTGGCGGCCGAGGAGCTGAGCGAAGCGGCGCGGCATTTCATCGCCCCGGACGAGTGCGCCAAACGCGCGCTGGAAACGCTGGCCGAAGCGGCGGCGCTCGACGAAGCGGGATTGAAATTCGCGGCGGCGACGGCCAAGGCGCATTTCGCGCAACTGCTGCGCGAGGTGCGCGACGACGAGCGCGGCGACGAGGACGGCCTGCACGTGATCGGCATGTCCGCCGCGCGCGGATTGTCCTTCGACGTCGTGTTCGTGCCGGGCTGCGCGGAGAAGTCGATTCCGGCGAACGTTCCGCCCGATCCGGTGTTGCTCGATCGCGAACGCCGCCTGTTGGAGGAAGCGACCGGCACGGCGCACCGTCTGCCGTTGCGCGCCGATCGCGCCGACGACGAGTTGCGCCTGTTCGACCTCGCCGGCCGCGCCGCGCGCGACAAGTTGATCCTCGCTTACCCCCGCACGGAGGCCGGCGGCCGCACGCGCCTGCCCAGCCACCTGCTGCTGGAAACGGCCGCGCGCAAATGCGGCCGGCACGTCGCCTACCACGATTTCGAAACGCTGGATTTCGTGCACGTGCATCCGTCCGGGCGCTATGCGCCGGAGGATCCGGCCGCGGCGCTGACCGTCGACGAACGCCGCCTGGCCCTGATGCGGCGCCTGGAGCAACTCGATCCGGCCGCGCCGATTTTGTTTTTACAAAAATCGTCGCCGCGCATGGCCGCCGCCTGGCGCAAGCAAATCGCGCGGTGGGTCGAGCGCAACGTCGGCGGCTACGAGGGATTGTGCGCGTCGCCGGAGGCGCTGGCCGCGTTGGCGGAGCGTTTCGCGCGCGAGCACGCCTGGAAGGTCACCGACCTGGAGGACTACGTCAAATGCCCGCGCCGCTATTTGCTCGGGCGACTGCTGGCGCTGGCGACGCCGGAGGATCCGGAACAGGTGCTGGCGCTGGGGCCCGACAAGCGCGGGCAACTGGTGCACCACGTGCTGGAGCACGTCGACGATTTCGGCCGCGCCGATCTGGACGAGTGGGCCGCCGCGCAGGTCGACGCGTTGTATGCGGACAATCAAAAAGAAAACCGCACCGGCGGCGGCGCGTTGGACGAGGTCGAGCGCGAGCGTCTCACCGATTGGGTGCGGGCGATGATCGACTTCGCGCGCGTGCAAAGCGCCGCATATACGCTGATCGAAGCGGAGTTGAAGCTCGACCGTCAGCCGGTGACGCTCGACGAGAGCGGCCGCGCGGAGATCCTGACCGGGCGGCTGGACCGCATCGACGAGGATGCCGCCGAGCAGCGGATCGTCGACTACAAAACCGGCAAGGCGGCCAATGCGTTGTCGGGCAAGAAATTGAACGACGACGAGTTCAACCACGGCGCGACGCTGCAACTGCCGCTGTATTTGCTGGCTTTCGCCGCGCGCCATCCGCAACGCGCCGCGACGCTCAGTGCCGCCTACTGGTATCTGAAAGACAAAACCGGCGCGATCGCGCCCACGCCGTTGGCGTTCAACAGCGGTTTTATCAACGAGAAAAACGATGCGCTGCGCGCGATCCTGGCCGAGGTCGTCGACGGATTGCGCGGGGGCCGGTTCGCGCCGCGACCCGACGTGGCCGGCAAAGAGGACAGCAACTACTGCAAGCATTGCGACTACAAGCGCCTATGCGATCCGCTCGGCCGCCGGGTGGGCGCGGCGAAGGATCGCGACGGCGCGCATTGCCCGTGGCTGAGCAAGGTGGGACGCATCGATGAATAAACCGCCCGTCGCCGATCAAGCCGCCCGCGATTACGCGCTGACCTGCCGCGGCGAAAATCTGTGGATCGAGGCCGGCGCGGGCACGGGCAAAACCACCTTGCTGGTCGGGCGCATTCTCGGCCTGCTGACCGACGAAGCGCGGCCCACGCCGCTGGCGCGCATCGCGGCGATCACCTTCACCGAAAAGGCCGCCGGCGAACTCAAGGTCAAGCTGCGCGAAAAAATCGAGGAGAAACTCGCCGCCGACAAGGAGCACGCCGAGTCGCTTCAACAGGCCCTGCGCGATCTGGAAACGGCGGCGATCGGCACGTTGCACTCGTTCGCGCGGGCGCTGCTGACCGAGCGGCCGCTGGAGGCGGGCATCGATCCGCGCGCGGAGATGCTCGACGGCGAGGCCAACGAGCGGCTGCTGACCGAGGTCTACGATCAATGGTTCGACGAGCAGGTCGCCGCGCCGCCGCCGATTTTCCGCTGGTACCTGGCGCAGAAGGAATACTACCAACGCCGCGACGATCACGACTGGCTGTGGAAGCTGGCGCGCGCCGTGTGCGCCAACGCCGACATCCTGCTGGAGCGGCCGGCGCAGCGCGAGTTCGACGCGGAAAAGGAATTCGCGCGTCTGCGCGAGCAAACCGAGGAACTGGCCGCGCACACGCAGACCAATTGCCGGGCGCAGGACGACAAAGGCTATCAGGATGCGATGTCTTTCGTCGGCATTGTGCGCGCACTGTCGCCGGAGAACGAGAAAGCGCTTGCACAACTGCGCGCCGCGCCGAAGCTGAAAAGCAACACCGGCAAGGCGGACAATTGGCAGCCCGGCGAATCCGACGTCAACAAACAAATGCGCGCCGATCTGAGCGGCGTGGCGGAGGATATAAAACGCCTCGCCCATGCCCCGCAGGTGTGGGAGCTATTCGAGCTGGCGCAAGCCTTCGGGCGCCGCTTCGCCGCCGAGAAGAAAAAGCGCGGCGTGCTTTCGTTCGCCGATCTGCTGACCGGCGCGATCGCGCTGCTGCGCGAGCACAAACCCGTGCGCGATTACTTTCAGCGGAAGTGGGACTTCCTGCTGATCGACGAGTTTCAGGACACCGACCCGCTGCAGGTCGAGATCGCCTATTTCCTGGGCGAGGACGGCGCGCACGCCGATCGGCTCGAAGACATCGTACTCAAGCCGGGCAAACTGGCGGTGGTCGGCGATCCGAAGCAGTCGATCTACCGTTTCCGTCGCGCGGACATCGAGGTCTACGAAAACACCAAGCGCTCGCTGCTGGGCGACAACCAGTTGCGGCACATCACCGTCAACTGGCGTTGCGTGCCGGAGATCATCGAGACGGTCAACCGCGTCTTCGCGCCGCTGATGCAATTCGACGAGCAACTGCCGGCCAGCCCCGCGTACGAACCGCTCGCTTCCGGGCGCGCATCGATGCACACCGGCGTCACGCTGCTGACCGGCGACCGCACGACCGACAGCGGCGGGCAGGCGCGCACGTGGGAGTACGCGGCGATCGCGCAATGGATCGCGCGGGCAATCGACGAGCGCCGCGAGACCTTCGACGCCGACGCGAAAACGCCGCGCCTCTTGCGCTACCGCGACGTCGCGCTGCTGGTGCGCAGCCGTTCGCACTTCACCGAAATCGAGGACGCGTTGCGCCGCGCCGGTCTGCCCTATCGCCTGGAAGGCGGCAAGGTCTACTACACGCGGCCGGAGGTGACCGCGATCATCAGCGCGCTGCAGGCGATCGAGGACCCGGACGACAGCCTGGCGCTGGCGCAACTGCTGACCTCGGACCTGGTCGGCTTTAGCGACGAGGCGCTGCTGCTGTACGTGCTGGGCGGCGAAAACCGCACGCTGTCGTATGCGGCCATGCCGCCCGAGGCGCTCGACGGCGTGCCGGCGGCGCTGCGCGCGTTGCACGAACAACGCAATCGCCGCGGCTGTCTGGCCACCGTGCGCGCGCTGTATGCGCTGCTGGACGCGTTGCCGATCGCGCGCGCCCTGCCGCGCGGCGAGGTCGCCACGGCCAATCTGCACAAGGTGCTGGAAACGGCGCGGGCGGCCGATCGGGCGCAGTTGACCTTCGGCGAGTTCGCGCGCGAGTTGGCGGCGGCGATGGACGAGGAGCGCGAGGAAACCGACAATGAGGTCGCCGAAGAGGCCGACGACGTCGTGCAGGTGCTCACGATCCACCAGGCCAAAGGACTGGCGTGGCCCGTGGTGATCGTGCCGGACCTGGCCGTGGAGCACAAAAAAGGCGGCGGCGGCCCGGTGCATCATTTTGAACGGCTGTCGCAACGGCTGGGGTTGCGACTGATGAAAGGCGTCGAGACCGAGGCGTTTGCGGAGATGAGCGAGCGCGAAAAGCTGTTCGAGCGCGCCGAGCGCGTGCGCCTGCTGTACGTCGCCATGACCCGCGCGCGCGACTATCTCGTGCTGCCGCTGTTCGGCAAGGTCGGCGAAACCAAACAGGGCCACAGCAAACAGAAGGGATTTCTGGAGTTTCTGGTCGAAGCGAAGATGATCGACGATGCGCTGACCATTCTCGATCCGCTGGGCGCAAGCGTCGAGACGATCGACGCCGACACGCTGCCCGGGGGCGATCTGCCGCTGTGGGAGTTGCCGCAGCGTGTGCAGGACGAGGCGATCGACAAAGCGACGAAAGCGGCGATCGACGAGGCGCTGGCCGCCGACGCGGCGCCCGCCGGCGAAGCGGAGGACGAATCGTCGCGGCGTTTGCTTTCGCCCAGCCGGCTCGACGATGAGCTGCAATTCGGTTCGCGCGCGGACGGTCGTTTGCTGGGCACCGCGTTTCACCTGTTGCTACAGCGGCTCGATCTGTTCGCGCCCGCGACGTGGGACGACACGCTGAGTGGCGTCGCCGCGCAGCAGGCGCTCAACGACGAACAGCGCGTTTTGCTGCAACGGTGGCTGAAAAACTTTTCGGAGATGGACGTGTTCGCGCAATTGCGGCCCGGCAAGGTGTGGCGCGAAGCGCCCTTTTTATGGACCGACGATAACGGCGACGCCTACAGCGGGGCGCTGGACCTGCTGGCCGACACCGCCGACGGCTGGCTGATTCTCGATTACAAAACGCACGCGGTCGAAGCGGCGCGTATTGACGAGCTGCTGTCGCATTTCCGCCGCCAGGGGGAAATCTACCGCGACGCCGTGCGCGCGCTGACCGGCGACAAGCGGCCGGTGCGGATGATTTTCTGTTTCGTGGATTCGGGAGAGAGCCGCGCGCTTTAGGCCGCGCCCATCGCCGAGGCCGTCGCCGTCATGGGCGGCGCGCCGGTTCGCGAGACCTGATTTCCGAACTTGGACACCCCAAGCCGATAAGCCCCGGAGGGGCGGATGGTCAATAGCGAAGGGCGACAGCCCTGGAATTCGCGACCCATTCAAACCATCCAACCCCTGACAAGGGGTGATGGAACTGTTCCACCGGCGATGAGCATCACCTGCACCCCTTTCAGGGGTTTGCATAAATTTGCGCCATCAGATACCAGGGCTAAAAGCCCTTCGCTATTGACCTGCGCCCTACGGGCTTGATGGTCCGGCGTGGGAAATCTACCGCGACGCCGTGCGCGCGCTGACCGGCGACAAGCGGCCGGTGCGGATGATTTTCTGTTTCGTGGATACGGGAGAGGACCGCGCGCTTTAGGCCGCGCCCATCGCCGAGGCCGTCGCCGTCATGGGCGGCGCGCCGGCCAGCGAGAGATAGCGCTGCGTACGTCCGTGTTGCGGATCCTGCGCCAGCACGCCCTTCCACAACGATTTGGCGTGATCGACCTTGCCGGTCTGGTAGTAGGTCAGGCCCAGTTCGGCGCGGCCTTCGAGGTACTTGGGGTTGATCGCCACGGCGGTTTCCAATTCGCGCAACGCGTCGGCCTCGCGGCGCAGGCGGCGATAGACGACGCCCAGTTTCATGCGCAGGTCCGGCCAGCCGGGCCGCAGCTTGCAGGCGTGCTCGTATTCGACGCGCGCGTGCTCGTACAGGTGCAGCGAATAATACAGGTCGCCGCATTCCATGTGGCGTGTGGCCAGGCGGCCCATGTTCAGCGCGCCGGGATTGGCGGCCGTGCCGTTGAGTTTGCTCAGCAGCTTTTCGGCGTGCTGGTAGTAGCCCAGGTCGTTGAGCAGCACGAGCAGATTGACGCGCGCTTCCAGGTAATCGGGGTTGAGCTTGAGCGCCTCGGCGAAGAGCTTGATCGCGTCGGTGAAGCGGCCCTTCTGATGATAGATCGCGCCCAGCTTGCCGTAGAGGTCGGGGAAGTTGCGATGCGTTTTGAGCACCTGGGTGAAACAGGTTTCCGCGGTGGCGTAGTCGCGGCGGGCGAAGGCCGCGTTGCCTTGATCGAGCAATTGTCTGGTCTGATCCTTCATTGCTGATCTCCCTCGGCCGGCGACGCCTCGGTCGGCGTCGGAGCCGGTGTTTCCTCTTTCTTGGCCGGTGCGCCGTCGAGCCCCTGGTACAGCAGCCACTTGGCGAACGGGCCCCACCCGTGCTTCTTGAGCAGGAAATGATCGGTGCCGTTGATCGTCTGCGAGGTGCCGCGCTTGTCGGTGAGCACCATGCGGTATTCCTGCACGACGCGCGCGGTGTCGCCTTCGAATTGCACGTTGCGCGCGAAGGATTGGTAATTGATCGCCGCCCAGAAGGCGAAGCGTTTGGTCATCATCGCGCGGATGTCGTTGGCCGGATCGGCCTTGACGTAGTCGGGCGAGAACAGCGTCATGTAGGCGTCGAGGTCCTTGTTGTTGAGATGGGCCTCGCGGGCGTCGAGCGTGGCGACGACGCCGTCGTAATCGTCGGCGCAACCGGACGCCAGCAGCGCCGTGACGATCGCGACGAGCAACAAAAGGCTATTTGAGTTCGGCCTCCAGATCCTTGGCCTTGCCGACATACTCTCCCTCGGGGAATTTGTTCAACAACTGACGCACGTAGCGCCGCGCCTCCTCGTCCTCGTCGAGGTTGTGGAGGCAACGGGCGGCGTTGTAGAGCGCTTCTTCGTAATATTCGGTGTCCGAGAACAGGCGGATGATCCGCTCCCAGCGCTTGAAGGAGGCGTAGTACTCCTTGTCGCGCCAGTAGTGGCGGGCCACGTAGCGCTCGCGTTTGGCCAGGTCGTAGCGCACTTCGGCGAGTTTGGTTTGCGCTTCGGCAAGATACTCGCTGTCGGGATAGCGGCTGACCACGCGCGCGAAGTTCTGCTCGGCGCGCGCGGTGTACGACTGGTCGCGATCGATGGCCAGCTTCTCTTTGTAGTTGCACATGCCCAGGCGGAAATAAACGTGGTCGATGTTTTCGTGATTCGGATGCCGCTGGGCGAAGGCTTCGTAGGCCGCTTCGGCCTCGATCCACCGCCGCTTGTTGAAGTTCGCGTCGGCGATGCGCAACTCGGCGTTGGTGACGTACATCGAAAACGGATACAGGTCGATCAGCGCCTCGTAAGCGTCGATCGCGTCCTGGTAATCCTTCTTTTCGAATTCCGCCTGACCATACTCATAAATCTGTTGTGCGGACATTTCTTCAAATTTCGGTCCGCAGGACCCCAAAAGAAGCGCGCAGATACAAATCAGGCAATAACCTGATAATACAAAGAAAAATCGGCTTTGCCGCAACATCAAGAAACCCCCGAGTTTCGTTTATGTTATAATGGGTTAGCTCAACATATGTCAAGCATTACTTTCAATTAATCTTCTAATTCCACCTTATTGCAGAACATCCGTTCGAGCGCGGAACTCACGCCGCGCCTGGCAAATGAAGGGGGTAGTTTGGCAGAAATCGCGCGTTAAACAAGGGGAGAAAAACCACTGGATATCGAGACCTTAGCAGCCGATATCGTTTCCGTGGACCGAAAAGGGGCAATTGCTTTTTCGCGTTAAATCGCGTTCAATTACCTGATTGAATTTTTTGTGATGGGCATGGCGTAGGGTAATCGATTGAAGCGAATGCCGAGACAGTTGATTTTCGCGATCCTGCTCATGGCGCTGAGCCTGACGGCCTGCGAACGGGCACAACCTCGTGCGGAAACGCCGAAGGCCGAGCCGAATTTCGTTCAACTCAATCTGTTGGACAATCCGGACAACGCTTCGTTGATCGGCGCGTTGACGCGCAACAACCAGCGGCATCTGCTCAAGCTGATCACCGTGGGCAACGAAACCACCGAGGGCGTGAGCGCGCCGGTGCCCTCGGCGATCACGATGCGCTGCCGCATCCCCGCGCGCACGGACCTGCACTTCGCGCACGCGTTGCAGGGGTACAATCCGAACATTTCGAACGTGAAGATCGCCTTCGTGGTTTACGCCGCGACGGCCGATGAAAACGTGCGGACGATTTACCGGCGCACGTTGAACAATCAGGTCGACGACGGCAACCAATGGACGCACGCGCGCGTGCCGCTGGACGCCTTCGGCGGGCAGGTCGTCGATTTGATTTTCCAGGTGCTGCCCGAGCCGGAGTCGTTCGGCGCGCAGCCGGCGCCGTTCGAAGGCCTGCCGGTATGGGGCGGCATCCGGTTGTTGGCGAAGCCGGACACCGAGTCGGCGGCGAAGCCGAATTTTCTGTGGATCGTCATCGACGCGCTGCGGGCCGATCACGTGGGCGCGTACGGCTACGAGCGCAACACCACGCCGCACATCGACGCCTTCGCCGCGCGGGGGACGGTTTTCGAGAACGCCTTCAGCCACGCGCCGTGGACGCGCGCCTCGGTGGCGTCGATGTTGCTGTCGAACTATCCGCACGAGATTTGCGCGACCGGCTGCGAAGGCAACGATTTTCGGATTCCGGTGCAACTGCCGACGCTGCCGGGCGTGATGCACGAGGCGGGTTATCGCACGCTGGCGCTGATCGACAATCCGATGCTCAGTCCGTCGTTCACCTTCGGGCGCGGCTTCGATCAGTTCCGCGAGATTATCGATCCCGATTTCCCCGGCATGCTCGGCCAATGGCTGGACGTAAAAACCAAGGGCGTGCCGTTTTTCGCCTATCTGCATTTCTTCGGCGTGCACATGCCCTACACGTACCGGGAAGAATATTTCGCCCCGTACGTCGAGGCGGCGGCGGCGAAAACGGTCATCGACCTTTACGATCGCGGCTATCTGGAAATGCATCCGCCGCAGGGGCAGAGCCTGGCGAATCTGATCGGCAGCTACGACGGCCAGTTGGCGAGCATCGACGCGCTGGTCGGCCAGGTGTGGGAGGAACTGCGCGCCCGGAATCTGGATAAGAACACGTACCTGATCATCTCGGCGGACCACGGCGAGGAGTTCGGCGATCACGGCGGCTTCGAACACGGGCACACGCTGTACGACGAATTGCTGCACGTGCCGCTGATCCTCGTTTCGCCTTATGAAAAATCGGCGCGCCGCGACAAGAAGCTCGTGGGCCTGATGGACGTGGCGCCGACCATCCTGGAGCTGGCGGGCGTCGTCGTGCCGCCCCACTTCATGGGCCGATCGTTGCTGGCGGCCGACGACGAAGCGGAACGCATCGTGCTCAGCGAAAACATGCTGTACGGCAGCCCGGCGACCTCGCTGCGCAGCCAACGTTTGAAGTACGTTTTTGCGCACCTGAACCAGGAAGAGAAGGTCTACGATCTGCTGACCGATCCGGGCGAAACGAAAAGCCTCGCGGGCGATCCGACCGTGTTGAGCGCCGGGCGCGACCTGTACGCCGCGTTCGACGCGCAGATGAACAAGAAGCAAAACCGGCAGTTCATCAATTTGATCTGCCTGTCCAAAGCGCCGCGTAACTGGGAGGTCGCCTACCGCGCCGACCGCGAGTTCGCGCCGGTCGTTTCCTCGGCCACGCGCTCGTTCCAATGGCGCCGCCCCAAGGCCATGCAACCGGGCCGGCTGGCCTTCACCACCGAGGAGAAAAAACCTTTCCACCTCGCCTTTCCGCTGCAGGGCTCGCTGAACCTGCGCGGGCTCGACATTCGCATCGACGGCCGGCGCCTGACCGCGCAGCAGTTGGTCGTGCCGCAGGAGGCGCGCGGCCTCAAGCCCGAAAAACTGTTCAACGATCTGCTGACGCCCGACACGTTGCGCCTGCTGCGGGCGACGCGCACACCGGCACTGCCCGAGCCCATGCCCGAAGCGGTGCTGGTGCTGTGGGTGGAATCGGCGATCACGTCGCGCGGCGCGAAGCAGGTCGACGAACTGCGCGACCGCCTGCGTTCGATCGGCTATCTGCAGTAAACGTTATCCTTCCAGGCGCGCGATCGCCGCGAGCAGAATCTTGCCCGCCGTGGCCATGTGCTGTTCGCGCAGCAGGTCGGGCGTGTCGCCGGCGGTGTGCACCTTGCGCGAATAATCGCCGTGGAACATCAGGGTCACCGCGCTCAGCCCCGCTTCGAGCAACGGAATGTGATCGGCTTCGCCGCCGATGATCCGGCTCAGTGTTTTGGCCGCGATGCCCGCGTCGGCCGCCGCCGCTTTCGCCAGCTCGACGGCCCGCGCGGCCGTGGCGGTCTGATTGCCGGTCGGCCCCGCGCCGGTGGCCAGCCACAACTTGCTCGCGCCGCCCACGCCTTCCAGATTGAGGAAGGTCGCGTCCTTCCACTCCGGATCGGCCGCCATCTCCCGCGCCAGCGCGATGCCCCCGGCCAGGCCCAGTTCCTCGGCGCCGGTGAAGACCAGACGCACGGCCACGCCCCGGGGCGGATCGGCCGCGAGGGCGCGCGCGGTTTCGAGCATCACCGCGCAACTGCCCGCGTCGTCGGTCGCGCCGGGCGAGCGGTTCTCGACGGTGAGGGTCAGCAGGACGATGCCGCCGGCGAGCGCGGCCAGCCAGAGAATTTTCCACAACCAGCCGCCCGCGGCGAGCCAGCCGGGCCAGACAGCGGCGGGCAGCAGGGCGATGGGCAGCACGAACACGCCCAAGGCGAACAGCAGCGAACAGACGATGCGCACGACAATCGACATGTTCTGACTTTTCGTGTCGGTGTGCGCGCTCAGCACCACGCGGTGTTTGATCTCGCCTGTGTGCGGCAGGTCGGCCACGAGGTTCGCGCTGCGCAGGCTCGCCCGGGCATGACGGATCAACGCGGTGTGCCAACGGTATTCGTCGCTGCGATCCTCGAGCATGTGCGCCGCCGCGCGACGGTAGGTCGCCCACAACCGGCGGGCGATCAGCGGCAGGGCGAGGCCGGCCAGCGCGCCCAGTCGCGGCCAGGCCGCCAGCACGAGCGCCTGGACGATCAGCAGCGCGACGCCCACGCCGATCATGTTCTTGAGAATGCCGAAGGCGAGCGCCGGATAGAACGAGAACGGACGCTCCTCGACGGTCAGGTCGATGTCCAACAGCTTGTTTTCGATCAGTTCGCGGCCGCGCACCTCGTCGGGCGTGCCGACCAGACGCGGAAAGGAAAGCTCGCGACCGTCGGCGGTGGCGCGGGCGGCGTCAAATGAGCGCATGTTCTCCCCCAGGCGGTTAATGGCGCGATTGTAAAGGTCCGGCGGCGCGAAGGCAAATCGCGGTTTGGCCGGGCGGCGCATTTTTCCCCGGGAAATATGAATGATTATTTGCCGATCGGGTGCGGTTTGTGGTATAGACTGTTGTTTCGGCACGAAAGCGCAGGCCCACCGGTTGCTAACAGTGTGAGCTTGAACCTTTTCGCAGTAACAGTTTGGAGTTTTACCATGAAAGCACGGAATATCGTCATGCTCTGCCTGATCGCGATCCTCGCGTTGCCGGCGTTGGCGTCGGCCGAGTGGGTGGTCGAAACGATCTTTTCGCAGGGCGATCAGGGACAGTACGCTTCGATCGCTTTGGACAGCGAAGGCATGCCGCACGCGGCCTGGTTCGACGCTTCCAACGCCTGGCTCAAGTATGGCTACCGCGACTTCGACGGCTGGCACGTGGAAACGGTCGACACCGGCGACGCGGGCCGCTACGCGTCGATCGCCATCAACCCGGTGACCGATCTGCCGGCCATCGCGTACGAAGACGACGGCGATTGCAAATACGCCGCCTACAGCGAGTCGGACGGCTGGAGCATCGAGGTCGTCGCTTATGACGAAGACGACAACGAGGGCGTCTGGGCCGATCTGGCGTTCAAATCCGACGGCACGCCGTACATCTCCTATAACTACGACAACGGCGCGTTCCACACGATCGGCGTAAACGTCGTCTGGAAGACCATCGCCGGTTGGGACGGCCACCGCCTGGATTCCTACACCTGGCCGATGCCGATTGGCACCTACACGGCGATCGCCATGTCCACGGCCGACTACCCGCAGGTCGCCTACCGCGACGAATTCACCGCCTTCGAACACCAGAAATTCGGCTGGCAGGACGGCAGCGGCTGGCACGAAGAAGACGCGATCACGCTGGACCACACCGGCGAATACGCCGACATCGCGGTGGACTCCGGCGACAACATCTACATCAGCGGCTTCGACTACACGACCTTCGGCGACAACTGCTCCTGTGTGATCTCCAAGGTCGGCGGCTCGTGGGACAAAGAAGACATCGAGTGCGGCAGCGACTACGACGACTTCGGCAAATGGACCTCGATCGCCATCGACTCGACCGGCTATCCGCACGTGACCTATCACGGCTCCAGCGACCTGCGCTACGCCGTGCTGACGCCGGACAAGGGCTGGGACATCACGATTCTCGACGACTCGGGCGTAACCGGCAAATGGACCGGCCTGGCGCTGGACGACATGGACAGCCCGCACATCATTTACTACAACGAAACCAACAAAGACGTGCTGTACATCTTCGACCTGTCCGCGCCGACCGTTACGAGCATCGTGCCCGATGAGGGCGCGAACACCGGCGCGCTGACCGACGTGGTCGTCACCGGCTATTCGTTCCAGGGCAACTCGACGGTAACGCTGGTCAACGACCTGACCGACGAACAGATCAGCGGCACGAACGTGACGATCAATTCGATCAGCCAGCTCGTGGCCGACTTCGACCTGACCGGCGCGACCCCCGGCACGTGGGACGTGCAGGTGACCAACTCCGCGGGCACGGGCACGCTGACCGACGGCTTCACCGTCACCACCCTGCCGGTCGAACTGGCCTCGATCGACCCGGAGGAAGGCGCCAACGACAACGCGGCGTTCGTCATGACGCTGACCGGCAATTACTTCACGCCCGATGCGACCGTGTCGCTGCTGGGCGCGGGCGAGGATGAGATCGTCGCCGATTCGATCACCTTCAATTCGCTCACCGAAATCGAGGCGACCTTCGACCTGCAAGACGCGGCCATCGGCGATTACGACGTGGAAGTGGAAACCGATTTCGGCACCGACACGCTCGCCGAATCCTTCGAGATCGTCTGCGGCGAACCGGTCGCCGATTTCTCCGGCCTGCCCCGCACCGGCCCCGCGCCGCTGCCGGTGCAGTTCAGCGACGATTCGACCGATTGGGACGACTGCGAAATCGTCTCCTGGGAATGGGACTTCGGCGACGGCGAAACCTCGACGGACACCAACCCGACCCACACCTATCAGGACGAAGGCAAGTACACGGTCAGCCTGACGGTCACCTCGGCCGGCGGCGACAACGAAAAAGTGAAGTTCAACTACATCACCGTCAACAACGCGTTGGACGACGACACGGCCGACGACGACGTGGTCGATGACGACACCGGCGACGACGACGCCATCGATGACGACACCGGCGATGACGACGGAGCCGACGACGACGACATGCTGCCCGGCGACGACGACACCGATGGCGCCCGCGACGGCGACGATGACGACGACGACGGATGCGGCTGCTAAACGAAACGGGAGATTTTCTAGTAATTTCCCGCAGTTGACCGATAAGCATCGCGGACCGCCCTCCACCTCGGTGGGGGGCGGTTTTTTTTGAATAAACGAACCGGGCAATTGCCCTTACGAACCTATTGGTGGTAAAGTGAATGCGGTTTTCGGTGGAAACCGGACGGAGAATTTTGTCAATTTCACGAGCAATCGCGCGCGGGGCGCGGTTGCGCGGAGGACATCATGAATAAACGATTCGCATTCATTCTGATCGCGCTGGCGCTGTTGTTGACCACGGCCGCCTGGTCCTGGGATCTGCGCCTGTCGCCCGCGATTCGGCCGATCGCGCCGGCGCCGACGAAAGTGGTCCCGCAGATCGACGTGGTTTATGCCGACACGGCGCCGACGATCGACGGCGACATCGATTTGTCCAACGAGTGGGATGACGCCGAGGTGGTGCACGTTACCGGCACGCGCAATATGGACGTCTATTTCCTGGCCGATAATCATTACCTATATCTGGCGTACGATCTGCTGGACAACACCGACCTGGCCAACGGCGACGCGTCGGTCTTTTTGTTCGACAACAACAACGACGACGCCTGGCCCGACGATTGCCCCGGCACCACGGAAGGCATTTACGCGGCGGGCTATTTCGACGGATCGATGAACGAGTATTACACCACGGTGTACAACGACGGCGGCACGCCCAACGCCTGCCAGCCCAACAATCCGACCGAACTGGTGCAGGCGGCCATCGGCATGTCGTCCAAGGGCAACGTGCAGATCGAAATGCGCATGGATTTCACCGGCGATCAGCTATACGGCGGGCCCGACGAGACCATCGGCATCGCCCTGGGCGAAGTGAACAACGATTCGGACGATTACTTCTGGCCCGCGGGCGTCAGTCCGTCCAACATGGACCCCGGTCTGTTCGCCGACATGACCTATCCGCCGTTCACCCCCATCGACGACGACACCGGCCCGGATGACGACACCGGCCCGGATGACGACACCGGCACCGACGATGACACCGGCACCGACGACGATACCGACGATGACGACGACACCGACGACGACGATGACGACGATGACGACGATGACGACGATGACGATGACGATGACGATGACGACAACGACGATTACGTGCCGCCGATCGACGACGACGATGACGACGATGACGACGACGGCAGCGGCGACGATAATCTGTCGGGCTCGCGCGGCAACGACGATTCGGGCGGCGGTTACGCCTGATAGCCAACGATAATTAATGGCGGGAGGGTGATTTTCGCCCTCCCACTTCATTTAAAAGAGGGTCCGCATCGCTTGACAGTGGCGGCCCGGCGGCTTTATCGTTGTCGGGCTTTTATTTTTATCCTGGGGTTCTCGCGGGGGGATTCGAGTTGCGCACATGCCTATTGATATTGTTGCCGGCGATGCTGCTGTTGGCCGCCCTGCCCGGCCGGGCCGACGCGCCGCGCACCATCAACCATCCCAACACGATCTGGCGTTACACGAATTTGCCGCCCGACGGCCGCGAAGCGCGGTTGATCGAGGAGAGCAAAATCGAGGCCGGTCAACGCGCGGCGGCGCGTCAGGCGTTCGGCAAGCAGGAACTGATCAACATTGTTTCCGACGTTGCGCTGCGCCACGGCGTCGAGCCGGAGTTGCTGTGCGCGGTCGCCTGGACCGAATCGCGCTTCAATCCCTACGTGGTCAGCAACAAGGGAGCCGAAGGGCTGATGCAGCTCATGCCGGTCACGGCCCGCAAATTCGGCGTGACCGACGCGAAGAATCCCATCGACAACGCCGAGGGCGGCGCGCGCTATCTGCGCTGGCTGCTCGCGGAGTACGATAACGACCTGGTGCTGGCGCTGGCCGCTTACAACGCGGGCACCGGGGCGGTGAAAAAGGGCGGCACGGTGCCTCCTTTTTCCCAAACGCGGAATTTTGTCACCTCCGTATTAACCATGCGCGACCACTTTCGGAATCGATAAGATGAAGAAAAGCGATTTTTTGAACGCCCCGAATCTGATCTCCCTGTTTCGCCTGAGCATCGCCCCGATCATCCTCGTGCTGCTGTACATGGAAAAGTATTTGAATCCGAACGGCGAAACCCTCGTGTACTGTTTCATCGCTGGCGTGGCGTTTTTGCTGGCGGCGATCTCGGATATCTTCGACGGCTACCTCGCCCGCAAGTACGACATGATCACCGACATCGGCAAGTTTCTGGATCCGCTGGCCGACAAGGTGATGGTCGCCACGCCGTTGATTTTACTGGTCGGACTCGACCGCGTGCCGGCCTGGATGGCCCTGGTGATCATTTTGCGCGAAATGATCATCACCGGCCTGCGCGGATTGGCGCAGCAACGCGGCACGGTGATCGCCGCGAGCAAGCTGGGCAAGATGAAAACCGTGCTGCAGGTGACCGCCTTGGTCGCCCTGTTGCTTCACTATCCGGTGAAGTTCGGCGCGCTGTGGGGAGGGGACTTCTCCCTCTCCGCGCACAAGTTCGGCATCGTTTTTCTGTATATCGCCGTGTTTTACACACTTTACAGCGGCTACGATTATTTGCGAAATTTCATTCGTTCGGAAGTGGACAATACCGCCGAAAAAGGCGAGTAACCTATTGATATTACAAATGATGTAAGGCTTCCATCGAAAGGGGATTTTTTCCGTCGCCGGGGATGAGGGCGCAAAAAATTCTCATTTGTTGTGAAAGCTTTACCGAAAAAAGCGAAAGAAGATTCTTGACTTTTGGCGACTAAACAGATATCCAATGGTCAATCGGGTTAAAGTTTCACCGTTATATTGGTGCTAAGTGCTTCGGAGGAGTAGATGGGCCGTAAGAGCTTAGCGGGCTTTGTTCTGTTTGCGTTTTTGATAATGGCGGGTACAGCCGCTGCCGCCGAAAAAGTCGAAAACGTGTTCATCACCGGTGTTGACGTCGGGTACTTCGGCTACACCGGGTGGATGGGCGACAACTTTGATGCCGGCCTGGGCTTCGCCGCCTTCTTCGGCTACGGCATCACGGACAACTTCGCCATCGAGTTGGACTGGATCCCCCTGATTCAGTCGGCCTACTCGGGTGACGACATCTATTACAAGGATGTCTTCGAAGAGGCCTTCTGGGGTGGTCTGGCGATGGAAGGCGACAAATTCGGCGGGTTCGGCGTGTCGGGTAAATTATATCCGCGCGGTCGTTTCCGGGAAGCCGACTTCGTTCGTCTCCAGCCGTTCCTCTCGATGGGCTTGGGGATCATGCCGTTTATCTGGACCTACAAGAGCGGCATCTCCCAGGTAGCCGGCGAAACACGGCCGCCTTACGGCACCGAGACCTTCGACGGGTACAACGCTCTTTACTTCAATTTGGGCGGCGGTTTGGACTTCATGCTCGCCAAATGGGTGAGCCTGGGCCTGAACGCCAAAATCTGGAAGGCCTACAACATGGGCGACAGCCTGCAGGGCTACGGCCATGATGACGATCTGGAAACCGACATTTCGGGTTCCATGATGTATCAGGTCGGCGCCGGCCTGACTTTCCAGTGGTAGGAGGGAAGAGATGAAACGCGTGAGCCTGTTGTTGGCGATCTGCTTTATCCTCGGCTTGGTGATGGTCAATGCGGCCCAGGCCGACGAATATTACGGCGGCACGATCATTTCCGGCTACCAGAAGGTGGTCGGCCCGTATCCGAGCCCGTTCTTCGATGCGACCAAGAAATTGGGCCGCGGTCTGTTGAACATGGGCACCGCGCCGATCGAGCTGATCAAGCAGCCGATCGTCGAGGCGGAAAAGGGCGAGTCGGTCGGCGAATTCATGACCGGCCTGATCTACGGCACCTTCGCGGGCGTGGCCTGGACGTTCTATCGTGAGCTGGACGGCGTATACGAAGTGGTCACCTGGTACCTGCCGAGCCTGGAACCGGCGATCACTCCGGAGTACATCTTCTAATAGACCGATGACCCTGCTATCCTACGGACTTGCCCCACCCGGGCAGGTCCGTTTTCGTTAAAGGGAGGGAGCGGGATGAAAAAATTGAGTCTCGCCGCGGCACTGCTGATCGTGGTGTTGCTGGCCGGTTGCGGTCCGCAGACCGTATCGTCGCTGTCGCTGAAGCCGGGCGAGGATACGGGGTACATTTTCGGCCGCATCCTGCCGATTTTCGACGCCGCCAACGGCTACGTCGCCTTCGAGCGCGCCGGCGGCTCGACGGTCAAGTGCGCGATGACCCCCGACGGCTACTTCATCCTGCAGAACAAAGCCGGGCGCGTGCGCCTGACCAAGGTGGGTTACGAGGACGCCGTGGGCGTGCAGACCGTCACCCTGAGCACGCCGGCGACGCTGGAGGTGGTCGGCGGCCGGGTGACCTACGTGGGGCAGATCATCGTCGCCCCGCACTCCCAGGAAGTGTATCTGACCGACGATTTCCCGCGCGATCGTCAATGGTTCAAGGCCAACTTCGCGATGAAGGACGAGCCGCAAAGCGCTTTCCCCAATCGTTCGTTTTACCTGGTGATGGACCAATTCGCCGCGACGCCCGCCCCATCGGCGCGCCTGGAGAACGGCCGGGCGTTCGTCGCGGGCGGCGAGTTTCTCATGGGCGACGTGTGGCCGGGCAACCTGGTGCGGGCCCTGGGCGTGCGCGATCTGTCGCAGCTACCGCCGCACCGGGTGACGGTCGGCGCCTACCGCATCGACGAATACCCGGTGTCCGCCGAGGCCATGGACCGTCGCGGGGAATCGGCGACCGAGGTGAGTTGGACCGAAGCCGACGCCTACTGTCGCGCGCAGGGCGGCCGCCTGCCCACCGAGGCCGAATACGAGCTGGCCATGCGCGGCCCGGCCTGGGGCGATCATCTCTACGCCGGCGCGCCCCTGCCCGGCCAGGAACTCAAGCCCCTCGGCGCGCCTCCGGCCAACGCGCCGGACTGGACCATCACCCCCTACGCCGTGAAAGTGCGGGCGAACGGTCTGGCCGAGTGGACCGCCGACTGGTACGGCACGGACACGTATCGCACGATGTCCGCGACCGATCCGACCGGACCGGCGCGCGGCTCGCGACGCGTCGTGCGGGCCGGACCCTATCGTTTCTCCCTGCCGCCCGAGAGCAAGATGCGCGGCCTGGGTTTCCGCTGCGCGTATCCGCAAGCGGGCGTAACGCCTCCGGCCGCGACGCCGGAAACTCCCACGGCGCAACCGGCACAGGCCCCGGCGGCGACCGCGCGGGCGAAAATCGCGGCGGACCTGCTGGCCGGTCCGGCCGACGACGCGGCGGTGATCGGTCACGTAACGGCGGGTGAGGCCTTGACAGTTTTGGCTGGAAGTGGAAATTTTACCTTCGTTCGCTTGGCGAACGGGGACGAAGGTTTCGTTCGGGTCGACGTCGTGGGGGTAGTGGAAGGAGCAAACGATGACAATTAGACGGAGCGCCTGGCTCCTCTTTTTGTTGGCCATGGTGTTTCTGGCCACCGGTTTCACGACTTGTCAAAAAACAACGGGCCCCGACGAAGCGATCAGCGCACCGCCGGTCGCCGTCACGCCCACGCCGCCGCCCGCGCCGACGCTGACGCTGGTCAAGGTCAGCGGCATGGGGGCCAAGAACCGTTTCCGCGTCCGGATGCAATGGAACGGCGACAAGCCGACCAAGTGGACCGTCAAGCGCTGGACGATGATGGTCGACCGCACCGGCCAGACGCAATCGATGCTCGTCCTGGCCGACCAATCCTTTCAGATTCAGCCCGGCGAGCCGCGCGACCTGGCGATCGACGCGATGTGCGTCAATCCCGATAAGCCGGCGCCGCGTCACTTGATCGTCGACTACGAGGGCGCACCGAAGTACGAGCTGACCCAGACCATTGACGATCCGACCATCGCGGCGATCGTCAACACGGTGGCCGAGGTCGAGGACGGCATGAAGGCCGTGCTGCCCAAGCTGACCTTCCGCGGCGATCGCTACGAGTACTCGCCGCGCGCGTTGTCCGCCCGCGACCGCCAGTACCTCGAACTGGTGCTCTGGGAGATCGACGGCGACAAGCCGATTCCGTATCTGGAAGAGGACATGATCCGCTCGGCGATCATCGTGGCCGTTTCCGGCGGCATGTCGGTCAACGATTACCTGACCTATCTGCAGCAGATGGGGCTGACCAAGGACGAGGCGCACACCGATCACAAACGGTTGGTCGCCCGCGTCAACCTGATGCTGGAAATGGCCGGACTGGAAGGGCGGCTCGCCACCCGCTGAGCGACGCACCGATCTTCATTCCTTGACTTCCGAATTGGGGCGCCCTCATTCCCGCCCCTTCTCCCACGGGGAGAAGGGAGTCCAGGTTGCCGGCTTTCACCCTCTCCCATTTGGGAGAGGATCGGGCGTCAGCCCGGGGGGAGCGATTTCCTTCCCGACTTCCGAATTGGTCCGCCCGGACCGCCCAAGCCCCGCAGGGGCGGACGGTCAGTAGCGAAGGGCGAAGCCCTGGAAATTGCAGCTCACCCGAAGTCGACGAGCCCCGCAGGGGCGCAGGAATCCTTTACGATCGGCAGTGCGTTATCCGGCGTTCGCGGCCACGTGTCGAGGCTTACTGCAGGCCGATCGTGCCGCCTTCCATCTGCTGCATGAGTTCCTGCACGGTGGGCGTGGTTTCGCTGGTGCCGGCCGCTTCCTTCTGCTTTTTCTGCAACTCGGTGCTCAGGCCCGGGGCGACGCGGTAGTAGACGATCTTCGCCTTGCTTTTGCTGCGCTGGATGATGCCCAGCGCGGTTTTCTGCACGTTGCCGACCAGCGCGGTCGCCGTCACGCGGAAGTAGCGGCTGGAGTCGGTGAAGTAACGGGCGAAGCGCTTGGCCGTCGTCTGCTCCATGCCGACTTCGTCCACCAGCAGTTTGACCATTTTTTTCTTTTTGAAGACGTTGCCCTCGCCGCCGGCCAGGCCCGAGAACATGTCGTCGGATTTGTCCTCGCCTTCTTCCTCGTCGCTGGAAGACCCCTCGCGCCACTCGATGATCTTGTCGATGATGCTCGTGTCCGCTTTGTCGTCGGCCACCTTCAGCACGGCCTTCATCACCTTTTTCTCGGCCGTGTTCAGGTTCAGTTGGGCGTCGCCGTAGATGGTCACCAGCGGCTCGAGCTTCTGCCAGACCTCGTCGGTGATGCCGGCCACCAGGCGCACTTCCTGCAGCGAATCGAAGGGCGCGTTTTTCGAGGTCACGCTGTCCTCCATCGCCTCGTAGCCGTAGACCGCGTCCTCCGTGCCGCCCTCGTTGAAGGATTCCTCGTCGGCGTCGATCCAATCCACCACGGCGTTGGCCAGATCGGGATCGAGTTCCTCGCCCTCGAGCAGCTTGCGGAAGATGTCGACGATCTGTTTGCGCGCGGTGCCGCGCTTGCCGACCATCGCGTTGAGGTTGAAGCGGCCGGACTCGTCGTTGATCTCCATGATCACCGTGCCGTCGCCGACCGGCATGCCGGGCATGCCCAGCTTGCCGAGGAAGTCGTACCAATCCTCGTGCAGCGAATCGACGCTGTTGTCCTGGCGATCCGAGAGCAACGCGCCGGCGGCCACCTGCACGCCGCTGCGCACCAGGTAGGCGGCCTTCACGCCGTCCGACAGGTTGGAGGCGATGTAGAAATTGATGCGCACCGACTGGTGCAGATCGAGAATCAACACGGTCATCACCGTGGTCACCATCAGCACGATGAGCAGCGCGATGCCTTGTTGATCGCGCAGGGCCCGGCGGAAGCGGCGGACGAACGCGTTCATTGTTCCGCCCCTCCCTTGGTCTTGCTGCTGCTGGACGACGACGAACTCGAACCGCCGGTCGTGCCCGAATCGTCATCGTCGTCGTCTTCGCCTTCCAGGCCTTCGATCACGGTCAGGTCGATCGAGGAGAGCACAACGCGGATCTTCGTGTGGAAGGCGATCTGGTTGGCCGGGTCGTCTTCGGGCTGCACGCCCGGCGGCGTTTCGCGCGGGCCCTTCATGATGATCGTGACCTCGACGGCCATGGGCATGGCGTTGACCATCTCTTCGTTCTGCTCGACTTCGGTGTCCACGACCTCGTCGGAGGAATAATCGCGGCTGTCCCATTCGTCGAGCCAATCCACGCCGTCGAAGTAGCGCAGATTGAACATGATGATGCCCTCGGCCAGGTCGTAGAATTCGCCGCCGTCGGTGTTGTCCTCGTCGGGCGTCGCGTCCTCGCGGCGGTAGAGCGTCAGCACGCCGTTTTCCGGATTTTCCATGACGAAGTAGCTGACTTCGCACTGGTCGCTTTCGCGGGCCTCGGGGTTGAACTTGAGGTGGTTGAACGAGGTGAAGTGCAGTTCGTCGACCGGCCGCCCGGAACTGTCGCGGTTCACGCCGTAAAAAATCGTGTACGAATTTTCGTTGGTCGTCAGGTAGGCCGTGGACAGGTCGGCCTCCATTTTATCCAGCGCCCAGCGCATTTCGTGGTAGATGTCGTTGCCCTTCTCGATCAACTCCTTGGACTCGGCGGTGCGGGCGAACGACCCGTAGATCAAACTGACGATCATGCCGACGATGCCGATGGCGATCATCACTTCCAACAGCGTGAAGCCGGCGCGGCGCGCGTTCGTCATTGCGCCTCCGAAGTGCCGCCGGTCGTCGAGCCGCCCGCGTCGTCGTCCGAGCTTTCCTCGGAGGCCGAGGATTCCTCTTCGGCGATCTCCTGTTGCTCGTTGTCGGTGGCGGCGATGAACTGCGTCAGTTCGACCTTCTGCTCGAAGGTGCCGTCGAGCCAGAACACGCGGATGTAACACTCGCGCACGTAGGACCAGAAGTTGTTTTCGATCACCTCGCGTTCCCAGCGATAACCGGGATACAGGCCGGGGTAGGCTTCGTTGAAGTCGCCGCTGTACTCGCCGACCTCGGGCCAGCCCTCGGTTTCCAGGTCGGTCATCAGGTCCTTGGCGAGGTTGATGGCGATGGACACCTGGCGGCTTTTTTCGGTCATGCGCACCGACGCGCCGTGGTTTTCCAGCAGCACGATCATCACCGTGGCGAGGATGGCCATGGCGATCATCACTTCCAGCAGCGTAAATCCTCGGCGGTGTGGGCGGTTCATGATCACAATCCAAAATCGCCGCTGGAGGAGAAGGGGCTGCTCGAGCCGCCCATCTGCGGGCTCAGGTCGACGAAATCGACGTAGTTGTCGTAGATGGTCACCTTGCCGGTCAGCGGTTTGACCAGCAACGTGTACTCGCGGCCGTCGCGGCTGGCCAGGTGGATGACGGCGCGCTCGACGAAGCCGGTCGGGTAAAAGCCGATGTAAATGTCCTCGCCCTCGGTGCGCTTGTCCGTATCGTGCGGCGTGACCACGTCGGTGAAAAACACGCCTTCGGGCAGGCGCTGACGCTGGGTGAATTCGCTGTCCACCTGCTGAAATTCGCCGGTGTTGCCCTGGACCATCAGGTAGGTGATCCAGTATTCGCCGGTGGGAATGTCGAAGTTGAGGCGAATCGGCGTCTGCTTGATCACCGATTCGTTGAAGGCGAAGGTGATCGCCCCTTGCAGGCGGCGCATCGAGCTTTTCAGGTTCACCTCGAAGGCGTCATTGATGCGCGGGATGGAGATGGCCATCACCGATCCGATGATCAGGATGACGACCATGATCTCCAGCAATGTAAAGCCGCGATGACGCATCGAGCACCAGGTCCTCCGTTAACGGGCCGACGCGCAAATTTCGGCCGACAGGTCGTCGGCGGTGCCGATCTTGCCGTCCGGGCCCACCGAGCCGATCTGATAGAAGTACCCGTCGTCGGACATGTAATAGTACGGCGTGCCCCAGGGGTCGGCCGGGACCATGTCGTCGCGCAGGTAGCCGCCGGGCTTGAACGAGTTCACGTTGCGGCCCACTTCGGGCGGCGCGACCAACGCTTCCAACCCCTGCTCGGTGGTCGGATAGAAGCCGTTGTCGAGCTTGAACAGGTCCAGCGCGTCGCGCAGGGTGGAAATCTGGATGCAGGTGGTGCGCATTTTGGCTTCTTCGAGGCGGTCGAGCACCTTGACGCCGACCAGCCCGGCGATGGTGCCGATGATGATCACGACGACCATGATTTCCAGCAGGGTAAAGCCGCGATTGTCGCGCGCGGCGGCGCGGATCATATCCCGGCGGGCTTTGAATTGTTCGTTACGCATCGATCCTCTCCTTTATTGTAAACCGGAAGTCATATCCATAATCGGAAGCAAAATGGCTATGACGGCGAAGCCGACCAGGCCGGCCATGGCCAGCAGCATGATCGGTTCGAAGATCGCCGTCAGACCGTTGATGGTCGATTCCACCTCGACCTCGTAGGCGTCGGCCACGCGAAACAGCATGTTCTCCAGTTCGCCGGTCGATTCGCCCACGTGAATCATGTGGATGACCACCGGCGGGAAGATGCCGCTGCGCTCGAGCGGCTTGGCGATCGCCTCGCCCTCTTTGACGTTTTCGCGCGCGTTCTCGATGGCCTTTTCCAGCACCTTGTTGTTGACGACGTTCTTGACGATCTCCAGCGCCGACATGATCGGCACGCCCGATTTTAGCAGCGTGCCCAGCGTGCGCACGAAACGCGCCACGGCGATTTTCAGCAGCAGCTTGCCGTAAATCGGCAGCTTGAGCAGGAAGCGGTCCGACAGTTCGCGGCCGCGTTCGGTGGCGCGCCAGCGGCGTAGGCCGTAGACGATGCCCGCGATCATCAGGATGATCAGGTACCAGTAACTTTTTATAAACAGACTCACCGAGAGCAGCGCGAGGGTCACGGCCGGCAGCGCCTTGTCCATGCCCTCGAAGATTTTCGTGATTTTCGGAATGACGAAGGCGACCAGGTAGCTGACGATGCCCGAACCGATGACCGCCATCATGATCGGGTAGATCATCGCCGAGCGGATCTTCTGGCGCAGGGTCATCTGCGACTCGGTGAAGTCGGCCAGCCGCGACAGGACGATGTCCAGCGTGCCGGAATTCTCGCCCGCGCTGACCATGTTGACGAACAGCGGGGTGAAAATCTTTGGGAAATCCTTGAGCGCGTTGGCCAGGCTCGAACCTTCGTTGACCTTGTCGCGCACCTGCGAGAGCGTCTTTTTGAGCACCACGTCTTCGACCTGGTTGGACAGCGCGCCGATCGACTCGACCAGCGGAATGCCCGCCCCCGCCATCGTCGCCAACTGCCGCACGGTCATCGCCAGGTCCTGGATGCCGACCTTGCCGCGCATCGACTTGATGTCGATTTCCATCGACAGGCCCTTGCCGCGCAGCCGTTTGTCCTCGGAAACCTCGGCGATTTCCGTGGGGAACATCCCGTCGCGGCGCAGCTTGGCCCGCGCGGCCTTGGCCGATTCGGCGTCGACGATGCCGCTGATCGTCTTGCCGTTGGCGTTCATCGCTTTGTAACTGTAAACGGCCACAGCTTCCCTTTCGTTCTCTTCAAGGGTTCAGACCCCGCGGGCGAACCATTCGTTCAATCGCGTCCGCCGGCGGCGCACGGATAAACCAACCCTGTGCCCGCAGCGGGGTCCGGCGGTGGGATTATAGGTGAGAAGCGCGCGCAAACCAAGGGGAGTATTGTCAAATTTTCTCTTTAATTGGTCCCTTGACACCCCGCCCCTGTCCGTACGACAACAGGGCAACACCTTGCACGGGAGATGTTGCGTGGAAGTCATGGTTCTCGGCCTGGGCGGGATGATGCCGATGCCCGGCCGCTTTCTGACCAGCGTCGTGTTGCGCCACAACGGGCGCGTGACGCTGTTCGACTGCGGCGAGGGCACGCAGGTGCCGCTCAAAGCCAGCGGGTTCGGCATCGGGCGCATCGAGCGTTTCGCCCTGTCGCACCTGCACGCCGATCACCTGACCGGCATCCCCGGCATGCTGATGCTGCTGGCCCAGGCCGAACCGGACCACACGGTGGACATTCTCGGCCTGCCCGAGGTCGTCGAATACGTGCGCGGCACGCGGCACCTGCTGCGCTTTTACCTGTCGTATCAAATCAACTACGTCGACCTGGCGCGCGAGGGCGGCGAGATCGCCGGCGACGGGTTTACCCTGCGCTACCTGCCGCTGAATCACACCGCGCCGACGCTGGGATTTTCCTATGAGGAAGCCCCGCGTCCCGGCCGGTTTTCGGTCGAGAAGGCGCGCGAGTTCGGCGTGCCCGAGGGGCCGCTGTGGGGCAAGCTGCAACTGGGCGAGGCGGTCGAGGTCGATGGGCGGATCGTCGAACCGGCGCAGGTGCTCGGCGAGCCCCGGCGCGGGCGCAAGTTCGCTTTCGTCACCGACACCGCACCCTGCGAGAACGTCGTCGAGTTGCTGCGCGACGCCGACCTGGCCGTGATCGAAGCGATGTTCACCGACGAGCACGCCGCCGAGGCCGTCGAGAAAAAGCACCTCACCGCGCGGCAGGCGGCGCAACTGGTCGCCGACAGCGGCTGCCGCCGGGCGCTGCTGGGGCACGTCAGCCCGCGTTACAAGCACGAAGACCTGCTGCGCCTGGAAGAGGAAGCGCGGGCGGTTTGCGCGCACGTTTCCCTCGCCCGGCCGCTGGACCGCGTGCCCATTCCGCTGCCGGATTGACCCTCTACTTTGTCAAGATAATCTAGACGACCTTCGCTTCCCAGTTCGCCACTGTCGGCGGCTTCTTGCCCTTGCTCGGCACGATGGTGTGGCCTTCGGCAGTGAGCCGGACCGCCTGGGCCTCGGTGCCGTCGGGGAACTTCGGGTTGAGCGTGCCGTCGGACTTGAGCACCCGCCAGTAGGGCGTGACGCGCTTGGCGCCGGCCAGCAGGTCCTCTTCGGCCGCGGCGGCGGCGATGTTGCAGAAAATGCCCACGCAGGTCGGGCAGGAAGTCGCCGCGCCGTGCTTCGCCGCCAGAATTTCGCGAATGCGGTTGACCGTCGTCAGCTTGCCCTTGGGTACGGAGCGGATCACCTCGTCCACGTCCAGCGGCGTGGGAATGAGCATCGTGTCGTAGTTGCCCAGCCAGGTGCCCTTGCGCTCGTCGATCTTCTTGATCTGCCGCTCGGCCGGTTTGTGCAGTTTTTCCTTCGCGGTCATGCGGGCCATGATTTTCCCCTCCTAAGTGCGTGCGTATTGTCATGCAAAAAAAGCTGCCCTGCAATCAAAGATGCGTGAACTCTTGAACCGAACCCATATTGTTGTGCGAGCGCGGATTTGTGAAGCCGGAAGGGGGCACGAAGGAACCGGAAAACGAAAATCGCGGGACACGCAGCGAGTGCATGTCCCGGAGTTTTCACGGAAGCATGGTCTGGGCCGGAAAAGCCCCTCACCCCGGGCTGCGCCCGTACTGTCGTACTGTCCCCCTTTTTGCAAGACAGAATCAGGCGGCTTTTAGGGAGAGGTGCGCCCGATCGACCCGCCGGGCGCCGCTCGCGGAAAGGTACTGGAGAAAACCAGGCAAAACGCGTTACCATAGCGCGATCTTTCTTGAGCGGAGAACCGTCGTGCGTCTTTTGCGAGTTATGATTCTATTGTTGTTGCCGACCCTGCTGTGGTGCGGCTGCACCAAGGAGCAGCCGGCCCCACCGCCACAAAGCGATCTGATGCTGTCGGGCCTGCCGCCGCTGACCGCCAAGCGCATCGGCCCCGGGCAGCTCTGGCGCGACGATCCACTGACCGACGTCGGTCTGGACGAAAACGAACTGGCCGCCGGGCAGGCGATCGTCGACGCGCTGATCTCCGACCGTCGCGTCGATTTCGTGGCCACGTTTACCGACAACGTCTACCGCGTCAAAGCCGCGCGCGGCACGGTCGATTTCACGCGCTACCGGATGGAAGACGGCACGATCGCCTACAGCGTCGAGCGCATCGAAAAACACAATCCGTTCGCCAATCAGAATCCGGCGCATCTGCCGACGCTGGCCGAGATGTTCCAGGCCGGATCGAATCCGAAAAAATTCTGGGACCGCGGCAAGCCGGTGCTCGACTACACCGGCCCGGGCGATCCGCGCATGCGCTTTCTGAACGTCAACGACGTGTCGTATCCCTACGCCTATTCGCGCGTGGCCTCGGTCTTCGACTCGCCCGACAGCCCGGACCTGGTCGTCTCCTACGCGCCCTTCGCGGGGGTGGGCAAAAACGGCGGGCATTACGGCGAGTTGAACATGGCCGAAAGCCGCGGGGTGTTTATCGCTTACGGGCCGGGCGTCAAACCCGGCGCGCTGCCGCAGGCCGCGCGGCTGCACGACGTTGCGCCGACCGTGGCCAAACTGCTGGGCGTGCCGCCGTTGCCCAACGGCAACCACCTTAATGGACAGGACGGCCGCCCGCTCGACGAGATCCTCACCGGCGAGACGGTGCAGCGCGTGCTGCTGATCGACCTGAGCGGCATGTCCAACGCGATGTTCGATCAACTGCGCTCACAGCACGTGAAGCGCTTTCACATCTTCAACGAGTTGGCCGAAAAGGGCGCGCGCTACGCCCACGGCCTGATCGCGCCCTTCCCCAGCGTCGACTGGCCGGGCGAATTCACGCTGGCCACCGGCGCGGACGTGGGCCGGCACGGCATCCTGGACAACGCCTTTTACCGCCGCAAGCGCGGACAGGCGTTCAACCTCGTCGAGCACCGGCTGATCGGCGAACAACTGATGGCGCCGCCGGCGCGCGTCGAGACGATCTTCGAAGCGCTGCGCCGCGCGGGCGACCAGCGGGAAGGGCGGATGCTGTCGGCGTCGCTGGGTCTGACCGTGACGCGCGGGGCCGACCTGGCCACGCTGGTGCGGCGCGGGCTGGACGAATACGGCGACGTGGAAAACATCGAGTGGCCCGCGTCGATGCCCAAGCTGGCCGATTTGCCGGCGTTCGCCTGCGACGAAACGGGCGTGCCGTTTTTGCGGCAGGAGCGGGCGCTGTTCGCGCAGATCGTGCGCTTGCTGCTTGGCGAAAACGCGCCGCGTCCACGGTTGATCGTCTGGTCGCCGGCCGCCTATCTGGCCGCCGCGCGCTGGTACGGACCGTACACGCAGTGCGCCGGTCGCGCCGCCTGGCAGGAAGCGGAACTGATCAGCCGCTTGTTGAAGCTGCTGGTCGACGAAAAGCTGGCGGCGGACACGACGGTGCTGCTGGTGTCCGACCACGGCATGCGCGGCGTCGACCAGTCGCGCGCGGGCGATCTGATCAAGCTGTTGGAGGGGCTGGGCTTCGCGTTCCGGCTGTCCTCGCAGCACATGCTTTACCTCCCCACGCTCAATGTTCAGATAGAAAACGCGGGAACGCTCACAACGGGTACGCCGGCGACGATCCGGCTGCAATGCACCGACGGCGATTCGAACCGGCCGGTGGCGGGCGCGATCATCAGTGTGCTGGACCCGGGCGGCGGCGAAAACCAGACGATGACCTCCGCGCAGGGAACGGCCGAGGTCAAGGTGACGCCGACCGGCAATCGGGTCTTGCTTGAGGTGGCGCATCCGCAGTACAACCCGCACAGCGTAACGTTATCGACAACGACTCCGTGAGGTCGGCTTTGCCGCAGGATCCTTCCGCGCCGTATCGACGCCGGCGGCGGCTCATCGCGCTGCTGGCGATCGTCGCCGTTGTGGCGATCGGCTATTTCTCCGTCACCACGCTGATCGGCCGCGCTTCGCGCAAGCTGGCCGCGCAGATGGTCGCCGAGTACCTGCCCAAGGTCGAGCGGAAAACCGGACTGCACATTTCGGTCGGGCGCATCGAGCCGGGGCTGAGCGGGCACAGCGTGGTGCGCGAGATCCGCGTGCAGGCCGACAACGGCGGCGATCCCGTGCCGCTGCTGTACCTGCCGCGGCTGGAAGTGCTGCACGACATCGACTGGTGGCATCGTTCGCTCAAGCTCGAGGGCGTGCGGCTGCTCAAACCCGCGTTCACCGTCGAGTTGTACAAAAACGGCGCGACCAATTTGCCCGCGTTGCTGCAACGCCTGAGCGCCGCGCCGCTGGAAGGAACGGGGCTGACGAACCATTCGCTGGTCGCGGCGGCGCCGGAAGTGTCGGTGCTGATCGAACAGGGCACGCTGCAGGTGCTGGATCGGCGTAAGCCGCAGGCGTCCAAACCACTGGTCGAATTGTTCGAGATCGACGGCACCGCCAAGCTGCACATGCGGGACAAAAGTCTCAAACTGCGCGGCACGGCCCGGCAGACGGGCAGCGGCGGAAAAGTCTTCCTCGACAGCCGCGCCACGCGCACGCAACTGACCGCCCTGGTGCGTATGGCCAACTTCGAACTGCGCCAACTGGCGCACTACCTGCCCGGCTCGATTCAACTGAGCGAGCACACGCGCTGCAACGGCCGCTTGCAGGTCAACAAACCGCGCGAGCTCGACAAGTGGTTCCTGTCGCTCAACGCCGACGCCGAGTTGCTCAACCTGTTTCACAAGCGCCTGGCCGGCCAACCGTTGGATCGCTGGCAGGTGGGCCTCGAAGGGCAGATGATCGCCTCGCCCGACAAGCGCGAGCTGACCGCCGAGTCGATCCGCGTGCATTCGGGCCGCGCGTATTTTTCCATCCGCGACACCGTGCTGCGCGTGCCCGCCGACGGACCGTTCCTGCTGGAGACGACCCTCGCCGCCGAAGGCGTGCCGGTGCAGGACGTTCTCGACGGTCTGCCCGAGCAGTTGATTCCGGCGATCAAGGGCACGCAGGTGCGCGGCAAGCTCAACCTGCAGGCCAAGCTCGTGCTGGACACCGATGAAATCAAGCGCTCGCACTTGGAGATCCACGGCGACGTCGACGATTTCGCGCCGGTGTCGGTGCCGCCGCGCTGCGACGTGCGCCTGATCAAGAGTTCGCAATACAAACACCTGGCGCGCAAGCACGGGCTGCTGCAAAAGACGATCATCCTGGATCCCGCCGGGGACGACTTCGTGCCGCTGGGGTCGATCAGCCCGTACCTGACCGGCGCGGTGCGCACCTGCGAGGACGGCGCGTTTTTCGGCCATCACGGTTTTCTGCTCAATCACATCAACGATTCGATCCGGCGCGACCTGCGCGACAAACGCTTCGCGCGCGGCGCGAGCACGATCACCATGCAGTTGGTGAAGAACCTGTTTCTCTCCGAGGAAAAGACGATCGGCCGCAAGCTGCAGGAGGGCATGCTCACCTGGTGGATCGAGCGCGAGGTAAGCAAGGAGCGCATGTTCGAGGTGTATTTGAACATCATCGAATGGGGCCCGAAGATCTACGGCATCGGCCCGGCGTCGCGCCACTACTTCCACGTGCATGCAAGCAAACTGGGGCCGCTGCAGTCGGCGTTTCTGGCCAGCATCATCGCCAATCCGGTGCGCTACTATTACATGAAGTCGCGCGGGGCGATCACCGACGGCTGGCGCTCGAACCTGGCGTTCATCATGAGCAAAATGCGCGACCGGGGCACGATCACCGAAGAGGAATATCAGACGGCGCTGGACAACAATTTTGAGGTCGCATTTCCCGAGTGATTCCGCCTTCCCATGGTTTTTTCTTTTCTTCCGAAAGCGGATAAGTTAGAATAATCATTTGAGAAAAATGGGGTGCCAGCTTGACAGAAACAAGGGAACTCCATTATCTGGTACTAACGCAGAAAAGGAGCGGATCATGAGAGCGAGAATGACTTGGCTTGCGCTCATTGCGGCGCTCATCGCCCTGGCCGCTTGTTCCGGCGAGGCGAAGGTTATCGGCGACGTGAGTCAGAACAACGGCGCCATTCAGAAGGTGAAACTCGGCACTTTGCACATAACCTTCACCCGTTACCTCGATTCGATCATCCAACTCGAACTGCCGTTCAACAATCGTCTGAATACGACGCCGAAGGAAGGGTACGTGGCGCTGGTGTCGCGCACCGAATTCGGCAAGTACTATATTCTGGTACGTGAAGGTTTATATACGGATGTAATCAACAGCCTTCGCAAAGATGACAAAATTCGTGTGGTCGGCCGCGTGGGTACGGCGAAACTCCCGACGGACGAAGTGCCCAGAGCGGCGCTTTACGTGGATCGATAACGCGAGAGCAGAACCGACAGGGAACTGTAATCGGAACAACAGAAAGTAGACCTCCCCATGAACAACCGATTTGTGAAACTCAAACCGGGCCGCGAGAAGTCGGTCCACAACCGCCACCCATGGATTTTCTCCGGCGCGGTCGCCGACGAACCGGACGATCTGCCGCCGGGCAGCGTGATTGACGTACTGGACAACCGGGGCGAATTTCTCGGTCGCGGCGCCTACAATCCGCAAAGCCAGATTCGCGTGCGGCTGTTCACGCTGCGACCCGAGGCGATCGACAAGGCGTGGTTCGTGCGCAAGATCGCCGAGGCGGAGCGCTGGCGGTTGCCGCTGCTGCCGCCGGACACCGACGCCTATCGCGTCTTCCACGGCGAGGGCGACGGCATTCCGGGCCTGGTGATCGATCGCTACGGCGCCGGGCTGGTGGTGGCGCTGACCACGGCGGGCACCGACGCGCAACGCGACACGATCGCCGCGGCGGTCGTCGAGGCGCTGCAACCGCTGTGGGTGCTCGAGCGCAGCGTCGGCGGTTATCGGCGCGACGAGGGTCTGAGCGATCACGTCGCGGTGCTTTACGGCGAACCGCCCGCCGAGCGGGTGCAGATTCGCGAAAACGGTTTGTTCTTCTGAGTCGACGTGCACGGCGGACAGAAGACGGGCTTTTTCCTTGACCAGCGCGGGTCGCGCGGCGAGGTGCGCAAGGCGGCGGCCGATCGCCTGGTGCTCAACGCCTTCGGCTACAGCGGCGCCTTTTCGGTGTACGCGCTGGCCGGCGGGGCGCGCAAGGCCGTGACGGTCGACGCCAGCGAGGACGCGCTGCGGCTGGCCGCGGAAAACCATGCGCTCAACGGCCAACAGGTGCCGGCGGAGGATTTGGTGCGCGCCGACGTGTTCCAGTATTTGCGCGAGGACGACACGCCCTTCGATCTGATCGTGCTGGACCCGCCGGCCTTCGCCAAGAGCAAGGCGTCGATCAACCGTGCCGCGCGCGCCTACAAGGACATCAACATGATGGCCTTCAAGCGCCTGACGCCCGGCGGCATGTTGTGGACGTTCTCGTGCTCGGGCCACATCGCGCTGGGCCTGCATCGCAAGATCCTTTACGCGGCGGCGCTGGACGCCCATCGCGACGTGCAGATACTGCAGATCATCGGTCACGGCCACGATCACCCGATCAACGTGTACCATCCGGAAGGGGAATACCTGACCGGATTCGTTTGCCGGGTTAACGAATAGACGGAGCGAAACATGAAAAAGGTCGAAATGGTTCGCTGCTTTGTGACTAGCTCCAATCCGGACGATCGCAATCCGGAAAAAACCAACAGCCAGGTGCGCTATATTCCCGGCGACATCTTCCGGCTGTGGCGCTACCTGATGGAAGAGGTCAAGGGCTTCGCCCTGGACGACGAGCAGGTGTCCTTCTGGGTCGACGAGGAAATGTACAGCAAGGAAAACTCCACCTACGGCGACCACCAGAAGGAAAAAGTGGTCGAGGTGAGCTTCCTGTACTTCCGTGACAGCGAAGTCGGCCGGCCGGTGATCCGCTATTTCCCGCTGGAGCACCTGGAAGGCATTTTGAACTTCTTTTTGAAAAACTTTTCGGACAAGTACATCCAGGGCGGCATGCGCAAGGTGCCCGGCTACTTCATTTCGAAGAAGGCCGACTAAGGCAGTAGCGGGGTTAGCAACCCGCCGACCTGGGGATCGTCGCGCAAGGCGGCGGCGACGCGTGAAGCCTGCGGAGTCAGGCCGGCGCCGAGCCGCCGCAATCCTTCCAACCGCAAGGCGTCGTCGCGCTCGTCGAGGGTGACGTGCGCGTACGCCGTGCGCGCCGCGGCGAAATTCCCGCCCGCCAGCAGAATATCGCCCAGCGTCAGCCATTGCCGGCGGCGTAGCGTGGGCGCCGACACGGTGTCCAACGCCAGCCGCGCGGCGTGCTCGGCCGCTTGCAGATCCGCCGCGTCGCTCGTTTCGCGGTAAGCGTCGAAATAAAAATCGCGCGCCAGCAACAACGCGCGCTCGCGCACCCGCGCCGCCCCGCCGATCGTGCGCGGCAGCCCGTACGCCCAGGCCGCGCTGTCGCCCGCCGCGCCGCGCTTGCGTCCCCACTCGCTATCGGGCGCGAACAACTCGTGCAGCGTCAGCGCCAGTTCCGCCGCCGCGCGCTGTCGCCCGCCGCGCAACTCGACAAGCACCAGCCGCCACGCCGCTTCGGGCGCGAAGGGCGACGTCGGGTAACGCCCCAACAACGCGCGCAACAACTCGACGGCCTGCGCGTCGCGTCCCCGGCCAAGCAAGCGCGCCGCGGCATTGAACAACAACCGGTCGGCCAACGGTTGCGCGACGGGCACGAGTTCGTCCATCGCCCGCCACAGCGCTTGGGGCTCGCGATCGCCCGCCGATGCGGCCAGCGCCTCGGCCGCCAGGTGCAAACGCGAACGCACGAGCAGATCGAAATCCAGGCGCGCACCGGCCGACGCGAGCAGCGTGCGAAGCATCGATAAACGCTCGGCGAGCGAACGTTCGCTCATTTCGTCGCGCAGCAATTCGGTTTCCAACGCGAAGAGCGACGGCGGCGCGCCGGCGGAAAATTCGCGGGCGGACGACAACCGGCGACGCTGCCAGGCGCGCGCGCAAAAACGCGCCTGCTCGGCCAACTCGCGATCGGCCGCGCCGGCGGCCACGGCGTTCATGGCCGCGATCGCCGCATCCACGCGCCGTTGCAGCAAGGCCAGGCGCGCCTCGATCATCAACAGCGGATCGACCTCGCCCGCGCCGCGCCGGCTCATGATTTCGGCGAGCCGCGTTTCGGCGGTGAATACGTCGATGCGCCAGTTGCCGAAGAGCACCGCGTCCTTTTCCTGCGCCAGCAACGTCAGCAACTCGGCACGCGCGCGCGCCCAATCGTCGGCGTAGGCGGCCGCCGCGCCCGCGGCCAACGGGTGACGCCGCACCGCCGCGGGCAGGCCCAACGGTTCGTGAAACAACACGCCGGCGTCCGGATCGTCGAAGCACGCCTCGCCGCGCGGATGCGACACCCAGACGGTCAGCAGCGGACGCTCTCCGCCGGCGACGGTCGCGACGACCTCCACGGTCGCCTGCCCGCCGCGCAGGGGCGGCAGCGGACCGGCGGCGAGAAAGCGTTCGACCTGCGCGTCGAGCGTCTCGTCGGGCAGACGCGCGCCGCGTTCAAGCACCTCGGCGGAGGTGCGGCCGATGCGGCCCGGATGCGTGGTCAGGCGCACGGTGGCGGCGAAACGCCGATCGCGCGCGTCGCCGGCCTGCGCGGCGTCGGTCAGCAGCAGCGACAATCCGTCGAGCAGCGTGGCGAAGGATTCGACCGCGAAGCGCGGACACTCGCCGTAGACCGGCGGCGCGAAGGGCGGAATGTCGACCGTCAACGGCGCGGCGGGCGGCAGGTCGAGCACGCGCTCTTGCCCGTCGGCGTCGATCAGGCGCGCGCGGTTTTCGTCGAGCGGAAACACGTCGAACAGGGTTTGCCCGCCGATCGTCAGGCGATAGCCTTCGCCGTCGGCCGGGCGCAGGTCGAGCCGGTCCTGCCCCCAAACGAAGCCGGGAAAAACCAGAACGATCAACAGGAGGAAAATTGCGCGCCGCATGTCAGGCATGATGCCCAATGCGCCGCCGTCAATCAAGAACGAACGAGGAAAAACCGCGTGAAAAAACACGGCTTATCGTTCGAAAAAAAAGTGCCGAAACCGCTTGCGTTGCGCTCTTGCAATGGCCATTTCCATGGTATATATGTATCATTCCTTTTTTTCCGGCGGAGGATTAAAAGTTGGCAAACACGGTAGCCGATCCCGTTGAAAAAAGCGGCGCGGAAGCGATCGGCAACGAAGAACCAACCATTCTCGAAGCACTGGAAAAAGCGGCGTCGGCCGTCGGGGTGGAAATCCGCTACGACAAGCTGGCCACCGGCGACGTGAAGACGACCAGCGGCGCCTGCCGGATTCGTGGGGTGGATACGATCATCATCGACCGGCGATTGGGCCCGAAAGAGAAGACAGCGGCATTAGCCAAGGAACTGAGCCGATATAACTTTGACAATATCTATCTGCCGCCAGCAGCACGCGAGCTTCTGGAAGCATCCATCCCAAAAAGTGGGGGAGGAAAAAAATGAGGAAACGCGATCTGGAAGAGATCAAGAAGAAATTGATCGCCGACCGCGACCGCATTATTGCCAATGCGAACAAGACCTACGAGAACATCACCAATCCGAATCTGGACGATCTGAACGACGAAGGCGACATCGCCAGCTCCGAAGCGGATCAGACGCTCAACCTGCGGCTGCGCGACCGCGAGGCCATGCTGCTGAGCAAGATCGAAAAGACCCTCGCGAAAATCGACGAAGGCTCGTTCGGCATCTGTGAAAATTGCGGTTCGGAAATCCGCACGCAACGCCTGAAGGCGCGACCGGTCGCCAAGCTGTGCATCCGTTGCAAGGAAGAACAGGAAAAGATCGAGAAGGGGTTCGCAGACTGACCGAGCCGCACACCGATCCAGCCGGTTCGTTTTCCGCAACTCGATCCACACCCGGATTCGACAATAAGCAAATCAAACGGCGGGTGCCGCCTCATCGGCACCCGCGTTTTTATATCGGCATGCTGGCGCTGACGACCTTCACCACGTTCCTTTCCGGACTGGTGCTGGCCGATCCCGAACTGCCCGGACACTGGCAGGTGTTCGAAGCGCTGACCTTCCCCGCCGCGCTGCTCGCCATTTTGATGGCCCACGAGCTCGGCCATTTTCTCGCCTGTCGCCGGCACGGGCTGGACGCCACGCTGCCGCTGTTCATTCCCGCCCCGCCCTTTCCCATCGGGCTGGGCACCTTCGGCGCGTTCATCCGCATCCGCGAGCCGATCCGCTTCCGGCATCAACTGCTGGACGTGGGCGCGGCCGGGCCGCTGGCGGGAATGCTCATGGCGCTGCCGCTGACGATCGTCGGGCTGCACCTGTCGACCGTCGCGCCGGTGCCCACCGACGGACTGGGCCTGCAGTTCGGCGAATCGCTGTTGTTCACCGCGTTGCGCGAATGGGTCATCGGCCCGCTGCCGATCGGCTACGACGTGTTTCTGCATCCGATCGGCATGGCCGGTTGGATCGGCTTGTTCGTCACGTCGCTCAACCTGATCATGGCCGGGCAACTGGACGGCGGACACGTGTTTTACGCGCTGTTCGGCCCGTTGCACCGCGTCGTGTCGCGCACGTTTTTTCTCGCCCTGGTGTTCTGGGGCGTGCTCGGCGATCTGCAGTACAAAACCTGGTTGCAGATCCCGCTGATCGTCGCGATTTGCGTTTGGGCAATCGTCTTGAGTTTCCGGCCGGTCCGCCGTAAACTGGAGAGAAATATTTTTCTCGGTCTGTTGCTGGCGCAGATTGCGATGCAGATGATTTTCGAAATCGAATCGGCCAGCACCGTGTGGGTGGTCTGGGGTTTGCTGGTGTATATCTTCGGGTTGGACCATCCGCCGGTGAGCGATATCGGCAGTCCGATGAATTGGCGACGATGGCTGGCGGGGCTGGCGTGTTTGGTTATTTTTGTGTTGACCTTTTTGCCCCTGCCGGTCAAAGTCATTTGAACCCTGAATGCAGGAGGTGGTGTTCATGCCCAAAACAGCGCGCAGCATTGTGGTCAATGCGCCGATCGACAAATGCTACGAGATCATCAAAGACGTACGCAGCCAACCCGAGTTCCTCGACGAACTCAAGAGCGTGCGCATCCTCGAGGAAAAACCCGACAAGGTCCGCGTCGAATTCACCGTCAAGGTGATCAAGGAAATCAGCTACACGCTGGACCTGTGGGGCGAGGACGGCAAGTACTGGAAGTGGAAGCTGGTCAAAGGCTTCTTCAAGAAGAACGACGGGCAATGGGTGCTGAAGGATCTGGGCAACGGCACCACCGAAGTGACCTATGAAATCGACATCGAGTTCGGCCTGTTGGTGCCCGGCAGCGTGGTCAAGATGCTGCAGGACGTCAACCTGCCGAAGATGCTCAACGTCTATAAGAAACGCATCGAATCGAAATAACCCGTTGGCGCCGGCCGTTTGCGCCGCGCCGCACAGGATGAATGACGCCCCATGGAAGAGCGGATACTCAGGAACATCCAGAAATTCGCCAAGCGGATCAAACGCGATAAGTTCGCGAAGGTCTACGCGCCGCTCGCCGACAGCTACCGGCGCGTCGGTCTATTCGAGGACGGCATCGAAACCTGCCGGCTCGGGCTGGAAATTTTTCCGCGCTACCTCGCCTGCCGTGAAGTGCTGGGCAAGGTGTACCTGCGCCAGGGCAAGCTCAGCGACGCCCGGCGCGAGCTGGAGCAGGTGGCCCAGGTGATCACCGACAACCTCGAGTTGTCCAAGGCGCTGGCCAAGGTGTACGCCAAGGTCGGCGAACACGACAAGGCCGAGGAACTGCTTGCGTGGATCATCGCCAAAGATCCGCTGGACTTCGAGATGCGCAACATCGGCACGCAACTGCACCGCGAAGCCGAACGGGCGCAGGCGCGCGAACAGGGCGCGGACCCGGAGGAGCTCGACCTGTACGATCTGGCCGGGCGCATCGACGCGGTGGTGAACATCGAGGACATCGTCGCCGGCGACTCGACGAACGCGTACGACCGTCAGCGCATCGCCAAAGCCACCGACGACACGCTCGACGGGCTGGAGAATCTCGAAGAGCTGATCGACGCCGAGGCCGACAAAATCGTCGACGCGAACGACGAGAACGCGCCGCGCGAATTGACCGACGAGGAAAAGGCCTCGCGTAAACGCCGGCGCGAGATGCTCAACATCGGCATCGAGGAGCTCAACGCCGCGGCGGTGATCGCGCGCGTCGAGTTGGAAATCAGTCTGCTGGATGAAGCGTCGATCCTTTGCACCAAGCTGCTCAAGAAGGAACCCGACGACGATGAGCTTAAAGTTCTGGCCGACAAATTCACCCAACGCCTCGAAAACAAAGAGGCGGAGCTGGATCGGCTCGAAGGGATGCATCTCGGTCGGGGCCTGTAGGCGCTCGGGCGCCGCTTGCGTCGCACCGCGGCCGCGTCGTTTGCCGGCGCGCGTCGTCTCTTTTTTTCTCTGCCTGACGATCGCCCTGCTCGCCGCCTGCGACGGCCATAACGCCCGCCGGCCGGGCGTGCTGCGCATCGGCCTGGAAGGCAACCCGACCAACCTCGACCCGCGTCTGGCCACCGACGCCTATTCCACGCGCATCGTACCGCTCGTCTACGAAGGGCTGCTGCGTCAGCGGCGCGACGGCGGCGTCGAACCGGCGCTGGCCGAAAGTTACAGTCAACCAGACGAGCGCACCTATCGTTTCGTGCTGCGCGAAAACGTGCGCTGGCACGACGGCCAACCGCTGCGCAGCGCGGACGTGGCCGCGACGTTCCGTTATCTCGCCGACCCGGCCAACGGTTGTCCGAGTCAGGACACGTATCAGCGCATCGCGGAAATCCGCACGCCCGACGAGCGCACCGTCGAACTGGTGCTCGCCGAGCCCTTTGCGCCGTTCCTGGACAAGATGGTCCGGCCGTTGGTGCCCGCGCACCGGCAGGATCCGGCGGCGCTGGAGGCCGAGCCGGTCGGCACCGGTCCTTATCGCCTGGCCTCGTTCGAGCGCGGGCGGATGATCACGCTGACGGCCAATCCCGATTACTGGCGCGGCGCGCCGGCGATCGCGACGCTGGAGTTCGTCGTGCTGGCCAACGACACCAGCCGGCTGCTGCGGTTGAAAAAGGGCGATATCGACCTGGTGCAAAACGCCGTGCCGCCCTACGCCGTGCGGTTTTTCGAAGAGATGGACGGCTACGTCGTGCGGCGCGAAACGGGCATCAACTACAGCTACCTCGGCTTCAACCTGACCGATAAAAAAGGGCTCGTCTCCGACGTGCGCGTGCGTCGCGCCATCGCCCACGCCATCGACCGCGAGCGGATCATCAAGGCGTTGCTGTTCGGCATGGCGCGCCCGGCGACCGGGTTGATCTCGCCGGACAACTGGGCCTACGCCGCCGACGTGCCGACCTACGCGTACGATCCGGCGCGCGCCAAGGCGTTGCTCGACGAAGCCGGTTTCCCCGATCCCGACGGCGACGGGCCGCTGCCGCGCTTCACGCTGTCGTACAAAACCAGCACCAACAAGCTGCGCATGCGCATCGCCGAGGTCATGGCCGAGCAACTGGCGCAGGTGGGCGTCGCGCTGGAACGGCGTAGCCTGGAATGGGGCACGTTTTTTCAGGACGTGAAAAGCGGCAACTTTCAGACCTTCACACTGACCTGGGTCGGGGTGACCGATCCGGATCATTACTTTTACGTCTTCCACTCCTCGATGCAGCCGCCGCACGGAGCCAACCGCGGGCGGTACGTGAACGCGCAGGTCGACCAATGGCTGGAGGAATCGCGGCTGGCGCTCGACCCGGCGCGGCGACGCGAGCTGTTCGTCGCCGTGCAGCGCAAGCTGGCGGAGGATTGCGTGTACGTCTCGCTGTGGTGGGCCGACAACGTGGTCGTGCACACCGCGCGCCTGCGGGGCTTCGAGATCATGCCGGGCGGCGATTATTCCTCGCTGGCGAAAGCGACGCTGAGTCCATGAAGCGCCGGCGCGCCATCGCGTTGCTGCTCGCCGTGTGCGCCCTGGTCGTGCTCGTCTACGCCTGGCAGATCGAACCGCGCCGCTTGACGATCACCAAAATCGCGATGCCCGCACCGCTGGCCGAGGCGCTGGCCGGCGAGCGCGTGGTGTACGTCGCCGACCTGCACGTCACGCCGCGCTGGCCGATCCGCAAGCGTTTTCTGGCGACGCTGCGCACGCTGGATCCGGACTACCTGATCATCGGCGGCGACCTGGTCTGGTACGAAGGGAACGTGGACGCGAGCGTCGATCTTCTCAAGCAACTGCCCGCGCGCAAGGGCGCCTACGCGGTGCTCGGCGACGCCGACTATCAGGGGAAAATCCGCAATTGCGCTTTTTGCCACGTGCCGGGCAAACGCGAACTGCGCACCGATCTGCCGGTCACCTTTTTACGCAACGAGGCCGTGACGCTCGCCGCGGGCGCGGTGGAACTGGTCGGGCTGGACGCCGACAAACGCCACGAATGGAAACCGACCTGCGAGAAATTTCTGCCGGCCGACAAACCCTCGCTCGTGCTGACGCACTACCCCGAAGCGCTGCGCCTGATCGCCCCGCGCGGCGCGGACCTCGTGCTGGGCGCGGACACCCACGGCGGTCAGATCCTCGCCCCGCGCGGCCTGTTCCGCTGGGTCTTCAACTCCGACCGCGCGCAGTATCTGTACGGCTGGTTCGACGACGGCGGCACGCGCATGTTCGTCACGCGCGGCATCGGCGAGAGCATCCTGCCCCTGCGCCTGGGCCGGCCGCCGGAAATCGTATTGTTGGAGGGCGAACGATGAAACGACTCGCGCTCTTCCTGCTGCCGTTGATCCTCCTGGCCGCCTGCTCGCCCGAGCCGGTGCGCATGATAAACGACTTTGAAACCGAATCGGACCTTGACCGTCTGACCTGGCGGTGTCCATACTGGATCGAGCGGACGGACGAATTTATCGCCGTCGGTCAATACGGATTGATGGTCGAGATGCCGGCCGGGATCTACCCGACTTTGGAGCTTTGGAACATTCCGGAGAATTGGAGCCGCTATGCGCGGTTCGAGTTCGACGTGTGGGGACCCGGTCTGGCGGGCAGGGAACTGTTCGTGCGCATCGACGACCAGGGCTCCTCGGAGCGGTTCATCGACCGCTTCGAGGCGATCGTGGAGCTGACCGGCGAGCGGCAACATGTGCAACTTCCACTGACGCGGGTACACAACGGCAACGGCGGACGACCGTTGGATCTCTCCCGGATGGAACGGGTGCTGTTCTACTTCAAATCCGCCGACGAACGAATTACGTTGTATCTTGACGGAGTGCGGCTGACGCGATGAGCCAGGCGAAAAACGGCTATGTGAACGCCCTGACGATCGATGTGGAGGACTACTTCCACGTCGGCAATTTCTCGCCGTACATCAAGGTCGAGCAGTGGGACAACCTCGAAGAGGTGGCGCCGCAGGCCACCTACCGCATTTTGCGCCTGCTGGAAGAAAACGGTGTGCGCGCGACCTTCTTCACCCTCGGCTGGCTGGCCAAACGGCATCCGCGCCTGGTGCGCGCCATTCACGCCAGCGGACACGAGGTCGCCTGCCACGGGTATTTCCACGAGCCGCTGACCAAACTGCACCCCGACGAATTCCGCGCCGACATCCGCGCCGCCAAGCGGCTGCTGGAGGACACCGTCGGCACCAGCGTGCGCGGTTTCCGCGCGCCGAGTTTCTCGATCAACGAATCGAACCTGTGGACCTTCGACGTGCTGATCGAGGAAGGCTTTGAATACGACTCCAGCCTCTACCCCGGCCGGCTGGTGCCCTTCGGCTTCGCCGGCGCCTTCCGGCATCCGCACAACGTCGATCGCGGGACCGGCGGCCTGATCAAGGAACTGCCGATGGCCACGCTCAAGATGTTCGGCGTCAAGCTGCCCTTCGCCGGCGGCGGGCATTTCCGACTGTATCCGTACTGGATGATCCGACGCGGCATCCGGCGCATCAACCAAAACGAGCGCGCGCCGGTGGTCGTGTACTTCCACCCGTGGGAGATCGTGCCCAGCCAGCCGCGCATCAAGGCGAGCCTCCGGGCGAGCATCAAACATTACCTCGGCCTGGGCGCGATGGAATACAAAATCACGCACCTGCTGCGGGATTTCAACTTCGTGCCGGCCGCCGAACTGCTGGATCATTTCAGATTATAAGTGACTGTCAAAAAAGCCATCCGTGGATCGCAAACAAGCGTTTTTCGGTAAAACGATTGGTCCGGACCGCACCTTGCCCCACACTGTCGCGAATCAAAAGGATGACTTCCGAATTGGGACACCCGGAGCCGATAAGCCCCGAAGGGGCGGAGGAATCTTCGCTAATTCGCATCAACGAGCTTACCTGCACCCCCTTCAGGGGTTTGCTTGAATTTGCTCCAGCTGATACCAGGGCTGACGCCCTTCGCTACTAACCTGCGCCCTG